>Ga0137394_10000238_pt1 | contig 38642 bp, 19 predicted proteins | sample czobulk116metaG_FD_108278 | JGI IMG/M metagenome (GOLD analysis project Ga0137394, IMG submission 108278) | Vadose zone soil microbial communities from Angelo Coast Range Reserve, California, USA - czobulk1.16 metaG | ecosystem: Environmental > Terrestrial > Soil > Vadose zone | place: USA... | reverse complement strand
CGGGTTATGCCTTCATCGACCGCATGGCGTTTGGTTCTGCCGGCACTCCTACCGGGCTGGCGCGCGACGAGTCCATGGGTTGCCTCCCGGACGGGGACACCAATCACATCGTCAAATTCCCTCCCGGTCGAGACACTCCAGGCCAGAGCAACTTTCTTCCCATAACCAACGTCGTCATCAACGAAGTTCTCACGCACACCGACCCGCCGTTTGAGGACGCCATCGAATTGTATAACGTAACAACCAATAACTTGAACATCGGCAACTGGTGGTTGAGCAACAACAGAAATGATCCGAAGAAGTTCCGGATTCCCTCACCGACAATCATTTCGGCTGGCGGATACAAGGTCTTTTACGAACAGATCGGATCGACGGGCGGATTCAACACGAGCGGGACCGGCTCCGCCCCTGACTTCACATTGAATTCTGCGCACGGGGACGAGTTGTACATGCTGACTGGGGATGCTTCGGGCAATTTAACCGGGTTTCGTCGAGGGATCGATTTCCCTTCATCGCAAAACGCCGTTTCCTTTGGACGTTACGTCACCAGCACCGGGGAGGCTGACATCACTCCGATGAGCGCTCGCACTTTTGGCCAGGACGATCCAGCTTCGATAATTCAGTTCCGCAGCGGAACTGGTTTGACCAATGCCTATCCAAAGGTTGGGCCCGTGGTCATCAACGAAATCATGTTCAAGCCGCCCAATATCAATGTTACGAACGACAATTCCATCGATGAGTACATTGAGCTGCATAACATTGCCTCCACGAATGTTCCCCTTTACTGGGTCGACTCCACCAATAGCGGCGCCGCTATCTTCACCAATGGTTGGAAGCTCGATGACGCGGTAAAGTTTCAATTTCCGGGAACCCCACTTCTGCGAGCTGACGGCTTTTTGCTCGTCGTCAATTTTGACCCACAAACAAATGCTACCCAACTGGCCGCTTTCCGGGCGAAATTCGGGATTTCCGCAAGCTTCAGCGCTATTTACGGGCCTTATGGCGGCAAGCTCAAGAACTCGGGCGCTTCCATCAAGCTTTTGCGGCCCGACTATGTGCAGGGTCCTCAGCACCCCGATTACGGATACGTCCCTTATATCCTGGTGGATAAAGTGAACTATTTGGACACTTCTCCCTGGCCAACCAACTCTGATGGACACGGTTCCTCGCTCCAACGCCGTCACCGAAGTGAGTACGGCAATGATCCGATCAATTGGGGAGCGCAAGGCCCTACGCCCGGTCGGAGCAACGCATTTTCGGGAGTGCTCGCTTTCGATTCGGTGCGCCGGTCAGGAGGATCGCGTGTGGAAATGGTCTTCACTGCTCAGATTGGCCAGCCCTATGTGGTTGAATTCCAGGATACGCTCGCTCCTGCCGGACCATGGTTCACGGTCTCAAATGTCCTCTCCACCGCAACCGCCCCTTACCCTGTGGTGGATACACTTTTCAGTCCCACGAGTTCGCGCTTTTACCGTATAAGAACTTCCAGCTCTCCGTAGTCAAAAACTTCGGTGAGAAACTTTGTCGAACTTTTCGCGCGATTTCGACAAAGTTCAAGGCACGTCAAGTCGTTCCGAGTTTTTTCTGCACCGCGGCCACGATTGTGTTCACGGTTTGCAATACTTCTTTGGCTGCTCCCGGATCTGGGATCTTAAGCCCAAAGTTTTTATCCAACGCCACCACCAACTGCAACGCATCGACTGAATCGAGCCCCAGGCTTCCCGGACCAAACAGCGGCAGGTCATCGCCAATTTCCTCCGCGCTCATCTGCAGCATCAAATTGTCCACCATCATCTTTTTTATTCGCTCTTTCAATGCGTTTGCGTCTTCCATCAGAAAATTCCTCCGTCCACTTTGATTATCGAGCCTGTGATGTAACTGGCCTCGCTACAAGCGAGAAATCTAACCGCGCTCGCCACTTCTTCCGGCCGGCCGAAGCGCCGCATCGGCACCCGGCTGGTTGCGCTCCTTCGCTCCTCGGCGGAAAGGCCGGCCAGCGCTTCGGTTTCAATATACCCCGGGCAAACCGCATTTACAGTGATGCCAATGCGCGCCACCTCTTTGGCCAGCGATTGCGTCAGCGCCACCACACCGGCTTTCGCTGCGGCGTAATTGGCTTGCCCCGCCGGAGCCAAAAGCGCGCTGAGCGATGCGACATTGATGATCCGCCCAATTCGTTGGGAAATCATGGCCGGCAAGACTGCCCGGCAGCCGTAAAACACACCATCAAGATTGATCGAAAGCACCCCGCTCCATGCAGCGTCGTCGAGATTTGCCAGTAATCCATCTTGATGCTGTCCAGCGTTGTTCACCAACACATCAATTCGCTGAGTTTTCTCCAGGATGTGTCGAACTGCTTTCTCCCAGTCTGATCGTTCGGCAACATTCAAATTCAAAACGGCACAACGGTCGGAGAACGCCTCTGCCAGTTGGGTGGCGGCCTTTTTGTTTTTGTGCACCGCCAGCCAGAGGAAATTCTCGATGCTTTCGTTCAGAAACGACCGGGCTATGGCTTGGCCCAGTCCGCCGTTGGCTCCGGTCACGAGGATGACTCTCATTCGGCGTTTTCCCTTGCAAAGTGCGCTCCAATCGCTTGTTGGTTGCACCCCACCACACTCACATACGCACTGCCGTATCCCCTCCGGATGAGCGCCTCGATGGCCGCCACGCACTGCCACGCACTAGCAGCAGCCAAACCTTCACCCATCAGGTTTTTGGGCGAGAGCCGTTCGCCCTGCCACCCTTTCCAGGCAATTAGCTCCGGCCGATCCAGTCGCTCTTCTCCCTGGGTGCCGTCACAGAGGATATCGGCGCGCCCACTCTTCAATAATTCGTCGCGCATTCGCCGACACGCTTCTCGCGGTCCCAAACCGCGCGAGTAATTATGGCTGCTGGTAATTGCTTTGAGCGTTACTTCGTGCGCGCCGATTTGTGCGCGACGCAGACAAACCGCTCCGGCGCCTTCCGACAAAACCACCGCGCGGTTGAAAATCTGATAGGCATCGGCGGTCAACCAATCGATCTCTTCCGCTCCGACAACCACGCAGGCATCGACTTCGTTCTGCAACAACCAGCCCGTTCCTAACGCCACCCCTTGCAGAAACGTCCCCGGATCGCCCACCAATGTATAATTGATGGCCCTTGTGCCAAGCAGCGCTGCCAGGTGGCTCGCTGGCGCGTTAAAAACCGTCTCAGGGAACACGAGTGGACTGGCCGTGGCCGGCTCGCGCAACACCTCATCGTAAAAACGCCTCGAGTAATTCACGCATCCGGACATCACGCACAGAACCACTCCGAGCCGCAGCTTTTCTGCCCTCACTTCGTCCGCCATCGAGCCAAGCGCCTCCAGGGCTGCAGCCACCGCGAACTGCGACACGGAACTGGTTCGCCGCAGTCGCGCATGTGCCAGATGCGGCGGGCGCTTCTCCAATCCGGGCACGGGTCGGACGGCTAGCGACGTGGTCCAACCTGGCCGAGTCAATTCGCTGGTCGGCCAAACCTGGTTTTCGACCAGCGCCTGGCTGAGCGCCGGGACGCCCCAACCAGCCGGCGACACTGCGCCGATCCCCGCGATGGCGATGTTCCCGGAAAAGCCAGGTGGTGAGGTGAAATCAGGCCTGCCGAAATTACTCATGCCCACCTTCGGAAAATCAGGCTGGCATTTGCGCCCCCAAAGCCAAACGAATTACTGAGCACGTACTGGCAGCGGGCATCGACGGGAGCACGCACGAGCTGGAACCGGCACAGCGGGTCGGGTTTCTCGATGGTGATCGTCGGAGGCAGCCATCCTTCGCGCAGAGCCATCACACAAACGACCGCTTCCACCGCGCCGGCCGCCCCCAGCAAGTGTCCGATACTTGCCTTCGTCGAACTGACCCGCAAATCCGTGACTGCCAGCCCAGCCCAGCGATTAATCGCAGCCGCTTCCGCGCCGTCGTTTAGCGGCGTGCCCGTCCCATGTGCGTTGACATATCCGACTTCTTTCGCCTCGACCGCCGCTGCCGCACAGGCATTTTGCATCGAACGCATGGCCGCCTCCCCGTCCGGGTGCGGTTGGGTTAGATGGTGGCAATCCGTCGCCGCCCCATATCCGCTCAGCTCCGCGAGAATTTCTGCCCCCCGATTGCTCGCGCTCTCGAGTGATTCCAGCGCCACCATGGCCGCTCCTTCGCCGAGCGACAAACCGTCGCGTGCAGCATCAAAAGGCCGGCAATGCGTCGGCGAAAGGGCCTGCAGCGAATCAAACCCTGCAAAAACCAATTGGCTGAGTGCGTCGTAACCTCCAGCCAGCGCTCGGTCCGTCTGTCCATTGCGAACAAGCGACCAGGCATGTCCAATTGCGTTCGCCCCGGAAGCGCACGCATTGCCGATGATCGTAATCGGACCGGAAAAGCCAAAGGCGGTTTGAACCTGCAGCGCCTGAATTTGCGCCTGGTACTGAACGATCCGTGTCGGTTGCCCTCGCTTGGAGCAAGGATGTTCCGTTGCCTGGCGAAAGAAACTCTGACCCATGGCCATGCCGCCGCTGGTCGTTCCCAGGACCAGGGGCAAATTCTCGCTGCCGGCCCACCCGGCGCCCTCCCATGCTTCGTGCGCGGCTTTCAGCAACAACTTTGAGGAGCGATCCAACCGCCGTTCTTCGCGCTGACCCAGGTTCGTCGACGGCAAAGGCCCCTCCAAATCCACTTCGGCAGCTTGTCGGACCCGTTGCCGCGAAACGTCAAAGAGCGAGACCGTCCGAAACGCCGGCCGACCGGAGCGGAATCCCTCGGCATTTGCATCCCAGCCACTTCCAAGGGAAGTGACGATTCCAGCGCCGGTAACGACCACGCGGGAATGGTTTGCACTGCGATTTGCTGGCGGAAATAACACGGTTCTGAGTTTGTCGGTCAACTACTTTAAGAAGCAATACTCTCCTGAGTCAATTGCGTCTGCACTTTCCAAGTTGTCGAACTACCCGCCTCCGCTTATGATGCGCCGCCATGAAGACAATTCTGAGCAAAAGCCTATCGACCATCACCATACTCGGCCTTCTTGCAGCGGCCAGCACCCGGCTCTCCGCGAGTGAGCCAACTGCTTTCGAGCTGATCAAAGAGGGCAACCGGCACGTCGGCGAAGACGCCAAGGACCGCATCGTGCAGATTTGGTCCGACAAATCGGTCGGTTCTCTGACCCCCAACATCTGGCACATAGTTTTTTACGACCCCGATGCCAGCCTCAAAGCCACGGAGGTCACCTTTGCCGCCGGCAAGAAACTGAGTGTCAAGCGCCCCAGCAGGCTCCTCGAACCGATCACCGGCGCTCATAAGCAACTGAGCCGCGAAAAGCTCAAGCTCGATTCCGACAAGGCCATCGAGATCGCCACCAAAGATCCCCTGCTCAAGAATCTGAAATTGACCAGCACCCAACTCTGGCTCGAAAAGGGCGATGACGCTCCCAAATGGAAGGTGCGCCTCTGGGCCGAAAAATTGCGCAATCCCACCCGAACGGCCGATATCGGCCAAATCTTTATTTCGGCTGACGATGGCAAGGTCCTCGAGCGGGACCTGCACATCAATCGCGTCGAGTAGCCGGGCAGTGAATTCCAGCGCGCCAGCGTCTTCTGATTATGACGTCATAATAATCGGTGGCGCGCTCGCGGGGGCTGCGAGCGCCCTTTTATTGCGGCGGCAGGATCCCACTATCCGCGTCCTCGTTATTGAGAAGTCAAATGCGTTTGGGCGACGCGTCGGCGAAGCCACCGTCGAGGTCAGCGCCTATTTTCTTGGCCGCATTCTTGGGCTCACCTCCTACTTGAATGAGGCGCATCTCGTGAAACAAGGGATGCGCTTCTGGTTTTTCAATGACAACACTGCCACCGTCGAGGATTGCAGTGAGATTGGCGGTCGTTATCTCGCGCGCGTTCCCGCCTATCAAATCGATCGTTCGACTGTCGATCAGGAATTACTCGACCGCGCCTGTGCTGCTGGCGCCGAACTTCTGCGCCCCGCCTCCGTCCAGGGAATCGCGCTGCAAAATGGCGGCGCCCAAACTGTCGCCGTGCGAGTGGGAGAGTCGACCAGGAAAATAACTGCTCGCTGGGTGATCGATGCGTCTGGCGTGGCCGCGCTCCTTTCGCGACAGGAGGGTTGGTGGCAACCGAACACTCAGCATCCCACCACCGCAGTCTGGTCGCGTTGGCGCGGCGTCAAGGACTGGGATGGCTACGAGCTGGCAAAGAAGTTTCCTATGTGGTCGCAAGCCTGCCATGGCATTCGCGGCACGGCCACCAACCATCTCGTCGGTTCAGGCTGGTGGGCCTGGATCATTCCGCTGAAGGGCGGAGACGTCAGCATCGGCGTTGTCTTTGATCAACGGCTGGTGCAGTGGCCCGAGGGAGGTTCGCTCGGTCAACGGCTCAAAGATTTTCTTTGCCAACACCCCGTTGGTCGCGAATTGCTGGCGGACGCGCAATGGATCGAGAGCGATGTTCATTGGCGCAAGAACCTTCCTTATTCGAGCACCACCTACGCCGGCGATGGGTTCGCGCTGGTCGGAGACGCCGGCGCTTTCATCGATCCGTTTTACAGCCCCGGCATGGACTGGGTGGCTTTCACCACCGTCGCGGCGATCGAGTTGATTGCCGCTCAACGTCGCGACGAGGCGGTTCAGCCGTTGGTCGATTCATACAATCGGTCCTTCACCCGAAGCTATAGCCGCTGGTTCGAAGCTGTTTATAAGGACAAATATGAGTACATGGGCGATTTCGACCTGATGCGCCTGGGGTTTTTGCTCGATCTCGGTCTTTATTACCTTGGCGTTGCTTCGCAGCCATTTAAGCGCGGATACGAAGGGTTTCTCGAACCCATTTTCACCACAAAGCCGTCGGTGCCCTTTTACAAGCTCATGAGCCTCTACGGCCGCCGCTTTGCAGCCATGGCCCGATCGCGCCGGCATCGCGGTTGCTGGGGGAAACGCAACGCGGGCCAGCGCTTTCTGTTTGGCGGCTACACCTTCTCCCGCTCCAGCTCCAGGCACCTCATGAAGGCATTGGCCCACTGGATGCTGCTGGAGTTGCGAGAGGGTTGGCGGACCTGGTTTATTTCCGAACCAGTCTCCACTGCGCAACCGACTGTGGCTTCAGCGCCACCAGCCATCGAGCCCGTCAAGGCTTGACGACTCTTCCAGCAAAAATCTCCCTTCCTGGCAACTTTTGGGTTGATTCGGCGCACCCACAGGTCCATATAGGGGTACGGGAACAATGGCCACGTTCCTTTGGGTGGTTATTGTTTTTACTAGCGCCCGCCACGTGTGTGGCGGGCTTTTTATTTGCCCACCTGTCCTCCACTTCGTCTCCCACTTTGTCGGTCCACTTTGTCGGTCCACTTTCTCCAACCCGGCAGAGTCCGAGACGAAGTTGGATTCAATAGCAGCGTTGTGGCGCCCGTCGCCCTGGAGAACGACGCAACTTGTTTTGCAACAGGAGACGCCAAACCATCCAAAGCGCTTCCCGCACAATTTTCGCCGACATCTTCGAATTGCCCTGGAAGCGGTCCGTGAACACGATCGGCACCTCCACGATCTTCATGCCGGCCCGCCAAATCTTGTGGCTCATCTCGATCTGGAAACTGTACCCATTGGATCGGATCGCCTCCAGATCGATGCTCTTGAGCGTGGCGCGGCGAAAGCATTTGTAACCTCCGGTTGGATCAGAAATCGGCAAACCGGTGATCGCTCGCACATATTTCCCCGCCCCCATGCTCAGCATGAGCCGCTTGAGCGGCCAGTTAATCACCCGAATGCCATTCTTATAACGCGAGCCCACCACTAGATCTGCATTCTGCGCCGCTTCCAGAAAGGCGGGGATATCGTCGGGATTGTGGGAAAAATCGCCATCCATCTCGAAGATGAACTCGTAATCGCGCTCCAGCGCCCATTGGAAGCCCGCGCAATAAGCGCGTCCCAGCCCATTCTTCTCCTTCCGATGAAGCACATGAATGCGGGGGTTCGCCTGTGCCAGTTCATCGGCTATCTGCCCAGTCCCATCGGGCGAACTATCATCCACCACCAGCATTTCAACCGCCACCGGCAGCCCCATGATTCGCGGCGCCAACCTCGGCAGATTCTCCCGCTCATTATAAGTCGGCACGATCACCAGCGTCTTCTCGTTCATCGTGCCTCCCTGTTCGATCCCTCCTTGGAAATTACAAATGACCAATTACCAATCACCAATGACAAATTGCTGACCGCAGTTGTTCTCCCTCTCCTCCCCAAAGGGAGGAGAGGGCCGGGGAGAGGAGGCACTTCAATGTGAAACAATTTGAAATTTCCAATTTCCAATTTGAAATACCGATTGCCGCTCCCCGCTCCTACGACTCTCTCTCCTTCCATGGCCCCTTAACGAACTACGCTCCCCCGTTCAACGATCTTTCATCCGCGGCGCGCCATTCCCTTCATCAAAATAAACCGTATTCTCGTAGGTGGTGTACTTCAGATATTGCCGCCATTCCAGCACCCCAATGTCGTGCCGCGCTTCAATTGTTTTGGTCTCCGGTTGTGAACTGGCCGACCGGCTTTCTCTTAAGGCTTCGAACAGGACGCGGCCGTCCATCGGCTCGGGAGGACTGATCCCCAGGATGTGCAGAACAGTCGGGGCGACATCGATGTTGCCGCTGGGAAGGTCGTTCACCATTCCCCGCCGAAAATCGGGCCCTTTGGCGACTAAAGTGTTGTGCATATCGAACCTGCTAAGCGACGCGTGAGTTCCTTTACCCTTGGTTCCATTATCGGCCACGATCATCCCGGGCGCGCCATAGTCGTTCAGGTCGGCCGTCCAGCGCATCGAGACCACCACGTCAGGCGCGGGATTCGTCGTATTGATGTGGACCTGGTCGAGCGGAAAAGTCCCTTCCAGCGGGATGCGGGAAAAAATAACGCCCGCAAAGTCGGTCCCTTGCAGAAACTCGACCAATCGCTGGATTGTCTCCTCCTGATGATCGATCACGTAAAGAGCCACCGTTCCGCCCAACCCCACGACCATGATGTCGCCACTTTCGGCATCTTCCAGTTTCCGTCCCGCTTTCGCCAGACGCGAAGGATAAATCTTTGCCTTCTTCAGAATGTCCGCCACATCGGCATTCTTCTTGATCGTCGAAAAGCCATGATCCGAGACGACGAAAACGTCCGTTTTATCCAGGATCTTCCTTTCCTCCAAAGCCGTCAGGACATCCGAAAGATTCTTATCGCAATTCGCCAGGGCGGACAGTGACACATCGGAACCCGGACTCGTTTCGTGCTGCGACGCATCAGGATCACTCAGCCAGAGCAACGAGTACTTGGGAACGGTTTTTTTCCACAACCCATGCGTGAAAGACTTTGTCGTCCACGCGTCCGCGAATGTGTTCGGGTGCGTCGTGTTGGTCGAAAACTGTTTATCCTCGTTCAACTTCACCAGCGCCGCGTGAATCGACCGCGGAATCGTCTGCCCTTTATAGAGCATCACCGAATTGGTTTCCGCCGCGGTGGTTCGCTTGATCGACCGATCATGCAACAACGCTATCGGCTTTGTCCCCGCAATCACCGTGGGAAATCCGTGGCTGTGCAGGATTTCAGCCACCGTCGGCACCGCAATAAACTTCCCTCCCGTCAGCAGATCCACCCGCCGGATCACATCCACATTTTCCGTTCCCCCCGGTCCCAGCCAGCCAATCTCAGGCCGATAATCGCTATTGGCCATGATCCCGCTATGATCCGGATGCATCCCCGTAGCGATGGCCGTGCCATTGACCTCTGTGGAACTCACATACGCCGGATGATGATTGCGGAAAAACACCCCCTCTTGCGCCATTCGGTACAACGTCGGCGTATATTGCGGCGTAATAAAATCCGGCCGCATCCCATCCCAGACAATGACCACCACATGTTCCGCCACCCCCTTGGCAAAAACCGTCGAATCGGCCAAAACCAAAAGAGAAAGAAAAGTGAGGTAAACGAGGCCTGCCGCCGAAAAAACACGTTTCATCTGCGACACAAAATGCCGCAACACCCGCGAATTGCCAGTAGAAAAGCGAATCCGCCATAACGGTGCCTTATTTGAAGTTCACCGCAAAGACGTCGAAATCGCAAAGACGGAAAAATAACTGCCAAGATCCTTAAGGTGACACAGTTTCCGTCCGTCCTGCAGTTGTTAGCCGAGTTTTTCAGAACCGCCCGCTGACAAAATTCATACCTTCGCAGAGCAGAGATAGCCGCGAACGGCGCAGAAGCCGCAAAAAGGAAAAGCAGGAGGGCAATAAACGTATTTCTAGTTGCAACTCGGCGCTCATTTGATCCACACTCCGCTCAAGCCATGAAAGTCCCTTCTTTAGGAGTGGGCATGGGGTCTGGTTCGCATCAGCAGGGGTCAGTGCTTCAACCCGCCAGTTCGGGCTATTGTGAGCGGCAGCACATGCACGGCGCGAGACGCAATTTCAAACTCCACGCAAAACTCACCGCCGCCATCGTCGCCACTTTCATGCTTTTTGTGGTGGGATTGCTCGCCAACGACGACTTCGACTACGAGGTCATGGCGCGCACAGGGCAGGACGGCCTCACAGGCATCAAATCTGCCCCATCAATCAACAAGCATGGTCATGTCGCCTTCGTGGCAAATCTGCCTGGCGAGAGCCTCTTCTTTTCCCAAGGAAAGCAAGCGCGGAATATCACTCCCAGCTTCGCCGGCACAACGTTTAGCACCTTTCTCCAACTGGCGGATGATGGGACAATTGTCGCCCGCGATGGCTCCGGGACAAGCGTGCGTATACGCATCTGGGATGCAAATCAACCGGACACCAATCTGGTGATTGCAGCGTCTGGGTCAGGACCAGCCCGGATCTGCTTCGGTGGCCCCAATGCCGCCAAAGCCTGTAGCAGCGAGTTCGACTGCCAGGAAGTCACGCCTTTTGGTGAGGTGATTCGGCATCCCTGTGTGCGGCTCAATCGGGATTTTCTGTCGGTGATTTTCCCTGCAATGAACAATCTTCGACAGACCGTGTTTCAAGGTGTAATTCCGGGATTCACCTCGCCAACAAACATTCTCGTTTCCAGTGGCGTTTGGGGAACTTCATCCAATAAATTGGACCAGCGTTCAGACAACATCCGCCCTGTTATCGCCGACAACGGGTATGTCGTTGGTCGCGCTGGTAGTCTCGCTCTCCGGCTCTACTTTATAATGGAGGGGCAGACTTTGCAATTTGTCCGAGAGATCGCCGGCAGTGGCAACGGCTTTACTGAAGTGGGTCAGACTCCAGGCATCAGTGACGACGGTGGTGTCGTTGGCTTCTATGGCAACTTGGCCGACGCGGCTATTGCAGCGAGTTTGCACACGACCACTGGCCCGGGCATCTTTGCCTTTTTCACGGACAGGAACGGCAGCAACCTGGTACGCGTTGCACGGTTACGAACGTCCGATCCTCTTGATGTCACCCCCGCCACTGGCTTTACAGCAGACAACCGCGTCACTGCCAATAAAGACGGCAAGGTCGCCTTCCTCGGCGTAAATGTGGGTTCTCAGAAAGCAATCTTCATCGGCTGCTCGAAAGCCAGACCCGACGCGAAATGTGAGGTGGAAGAGGTGGTTGCCGTTGGCGACACAATTACGAATTTGGTGGGCACGGTACAGGATCTCACCCTGACTGATGGACTCAACGATGACGGGAACGTCGCCTTCCTAGCCGCAATGAGCGATGGATCGAAGGCGATTGTAAAAGCCAGCGAGAAACCGTGCAAGACGTGCAAATGCAAGGTAGGCCAATGTGAACTTACGGTTAACAGCATCGACCTCAAGATCGGCTTGGGCAATGCCGTCGATAGCAGCCGCACCGCCTACCTCAAGGTCTCCGCTGCCAGCCCCGCCGCCAATCTCTCCACCCCGGCGGCTCTCGCCCTTTCTTCCAGCAGCGGACTCTTGCGCGTGTTCACCAACGGCGCTCTCCGTCAGGTACGCAGCGGCACCGCTCTTGCCGACATCAGCGTCGAGAATGATTACCGTTACAGCATTCGCTTCTACGTCACGTTCACGGGTCCAGACGTCGATGGAGTTTACACGCCAGCGGGAATGCCATTCTCGACTGTTACCATCGACAATCCAGACGGTCCGGCTGCCTTTAATCGCCTTCGTGTCGTCCAAAACGGCGTCGAACTGGGCACCTACAACTACGTGGCCGCTTCGGCGATGTGGGAGCTGGTCACGGGCTTCGCTAACGCCTCCCGAAAGGAGTGCGTTATCCAATCTGCGACGAACAACCTGCGAACGGTGACTCGCCTGACCAAGGATGGAAACGACAAGCTCCTTTCCAGTTCCGTAAGCACCTATCAAACATTCGCTTGGGGCGAAGAACTGGTCGAAACTCGCGATGGGAGTGGCCCAGGCACCAAGGTCACGACCTATGCTTACTACAGCGCGTCCACCAATAGTCCGAACTACGCTCACCTGCGTAGCGTGACTTATCCCAATGGTCGTTGGGAGTTCTACCGCGAATACGACCCGGTGCGCGGGTTGTCGAAGTCAGTGTCACAATTCCAAAACAATCCCTACAGCGAATCGCCGGATTGGCCCGATTCGGATAACCGGTCCAGGGATGTCTTGTATTATGGACCCATCGAAATACGAACGGAATACCTGCGGGGCCATTCCATCTCGCGGCGGTGGCACGTGGACTACCAGCCTGGCGAATCCTGGGACGTGGTTGCCACCGACCCGAACACCGTCGCGTACGACAGCCCTTCCAACCTGATGACCCGTACCTTCACTTATACCACGAGCAACACCAATGGCGCAAAAGCCGGCGCAACTTCACGCGTCATCAACCCCGATGGCACTGCCAGCATTTATGGCTACTTCAATGAAATGGCTCAAGACCCAGCAAATCCTGGTGGTCCGAGTATCGAAGTCAACCGCACGGTCACTTGGAGCGGCCAACCCAATTCCAACGTCACCGAAATCATCGACGGCACCGCCTCCGAGGAGGCCACGGACATCGCCGGCAATCTCCTCTCGCGTCATGAATGGGACATCGCCTCCGGCGCTTTGACCAGTTCCGAAACCGTCACGGCCCGCGACGAGTTCGGGCGCGCCACGCGCACAGATTATCTCGACGGCACTTACATCATGCGCACCTACGGCTGTTGCGGTCTTGCCAGCGAGACCGACCGCGAGGGCATCACCACGACTTACGACACCGACAACACCGTTTCGCTTGACCTTGACCACACTGGCACTCCGCAGACATATTACGGCTCCAGCGTCACCCGGGCCGGCATAACGACGCACACGCTCACCGATCCACTGGGGCGCGCGTTCAAGACGATTCTTCAAGGAACCAACGGCGACCTCATCGTCCAGGACGAGCGCGCTTACAATGTCTACGGCGATCTCGATTGGTCGCGCGACGCGATGGGCCGGCAGAGCACCTACAGCGAGACCACCGAAAACGGCTTCACTCTCCGCACGACGACCTTCCCCGACGGCAGCCAAAGCATCCAAAGCGCTTACCAGGACGGCTCCGCTTACGAGAGCCGTGGCAGTGCGGTGCAAGGACTCCGCTACGCTTACAACGTGGTCCAGGACAACGGCATCTACGTTCAGGTTTCCACGCAGACCCGCCTGGAGAACGACGGCACTCCCTCACCCGAGTACACGACCACATACACCGACTTCGCCGGGCGCTCCTACAAGACCGAATATCCGTGGCCCGATGGCGGCGGCAGCGTCTTCACCATCAGCCAATACAACTCCAAAGGCCAGCTTGCCAAAGTGACCGATCCCGATGGCGTCACGACGCTCTACCAATACAACGGGCGCGGCGAACTCGAAACCGCCGCCATTGACATGGCCAACCCCGATTCCATCGACTTCGCGGGCACTGACCGCATCACCCGCACCCGCAGCTTTGTGAACAATGCCTCGTCACGCGGCGTTCCCGTGCGCACATTCATGAGCGAAGTGTGGGAAATCGACAACGCAGACCAACCCACCGTCCTCCAAACCACCGAAACCAGCCTCGATGGCACGACCACCTGGACGACCCAATACAGACTTACGGCCCGCACGGTGGCGGTCATCGACCGCGCCAGCCAGCGCCGCACCGTCACCGCCACTAATCCGGACAACACCTCCAGCGTCACTATCTTCGAGCAAGGTCGCCAAAGCTCCATCACCCGTTACGACAGGAACTCGGTTCAACTCCGCCGCACCACCTTCGCTTACGACGCCTTTGGCCGCCTGCGCGCCGAAACCGACGCCCGCAACGGCGCCACCACCTACACCTACTATGACGACGGCCAGCTTCACGCCGTCACCACGCCGGGCCCCGATCTGGCCGCCAGCGGCCCCGGTCTCGACCCGCAAACCACCACCTATGCCTACTATCACGACCCAGTGAACGGCATCAAGACCGTCACGACCCTGCCCGACGCCGGTGTCGTCACGCAGGAATTCTTCCCGAGCGGCCAGCTTAAGAAGACCTGGGGTGCCCGCACCTATCCTGCCGAATACAGCTACGACCGCGCCGGTCGCGTCGAGACTCTCAAGACCTGGCAGCAATTCGACTTCGCCACGGGCAACGGCCTGGCCAGGGATGCCGTCACCACTTGGAACTACAACGAGCGCGGCCTCCTCGCCAACAAACGCTACGCCGACAACAAGGGACCCACTTACACCTACACTGCTGGTGCCAAACTCAGCACCCGCCTCTGGGCGCGCGGCATCCTTACGACCTATCACTACGACCCGAAGTCCGGCGACCTCGCCGCCATTACCTATTCGGACGACACTCCAGCCGTCACCAACGCCTACGACCGCCGCGGACGGCTCCACGGCGTCATCGACGCCTCCGGCTCGCGCGCCCTCGACTACGCCAATGGCCAGGTTGCCGACGAAACCTACCGCACCAGCCTCTTCGCCGGCGTCCAACTCCATCGCGGCTTCGACAGCCAGAACCGCCTCTACTCTCTCTCCGTCTCGAACCAGACCGGCTCCATTTACCAGGTGAACTATGGCTACGACCCCGCTTCGCGCCTCCAGAACGTCACGTCCGGGCCCGACGTGGCCACCTACGCCTATCATCCTGACTCTGACCTAGTGCATATCCTCGTTCAGACTCACAGCAACCAGGTCCGCCTCACCACGACCAAACTTTACGACCGGCTGAACCGCCTCCAAAGCATCACCAGCGTTCCTTCCGCCGACAGCACCATAAGCTTCGCCTACCAATACAACGAGGCCAACCAACGTACCCGCGCCACTCTGGCCAATGGCGAATACTGGACCTACGGCTATGATCCCCTCGGCCAGGTCACCAACGGCGTGAAACGATTCTCTAACGGCATTCCCATTCCCGGCTACAACTTCGGCTATCAGTTCGACCACATTGGGAATCGCCTCCTGGCCAGCCGCGAGGGTCGTGTGGACTACTACACCAACAATCTCCTGAACCAAATCGAGTCCATCAACTACGCCCCTTACTTGCACGTTCTTGGTCAAGTGAACTCCAACGCCACCATCACCGTCAACGGCCAGACACCCACTCGCACCACACCTTACTTCTACGCCCAACTGCCAGCGACTAGCCTATGGAATACTGTCAGTATCCAAGCCCGCGCCGCAGGACAGGCGACCAATGGCACAGATGCCCTCGCAGAGGAATCAGGACGTCTGTACAGACATCTAGGCACGGTCTCCGTTGCTCACGATGAGGAAGGCAATTTATCTTCCGACGAGCGCTGGGTTTACAATTGGGATGGGGAAAACAGGCTTAAATCCCTGCGCCCGCAGACCAACGTCCAACGCTACGGGTGTGAAACTTCTGCGTTCATGTTTACGTACGACTCGCACGGACGCCGCATCGCTGAGATGGTGCTTTTATTTGACTCAACGAATTCGAAAGGGATCACCTCCCTCGGCGCGTCATTTTTGTATGACGGATGGAATTCCGTTATGGCACTGCATGACGCCCATGAAGTGATGGACACATTTACTTGGGGCTTGGACATGAAGGGGTCATTCCAAAGTGCCGGAGGTGTTGGTGGACTTCTTTTCAAAGATTCCAAACCACCGCAAAGGCAGACTGTTATCTTGGTTTACGATGGTAATGGAAATGTAATAGCCAGTGAGTTGATGGACACGGGGAATATCTTCGCTGAATTTGAATACGACGTCTTTGGCCAGGATGTCCGCGCAGATGTCTCTACATTGCTTGAGAACCGGTTTGGCTTTGCAACAAAGTATCTCGATGGTGAATTCGGTTCAGCGAATTATGGTTTGAGGAATTACAAGAATTCACAGGGAAGATGGTTGAGTCGAGATCCAGCAGGCGAGAGGTACGGGGGGCAGAATCTGTACCGCTTTGTAAACAACAACAGCGTTAACTCCTACGACATATTGGGCCTGTGGGGGGCCAACAACCATTACGTGCTACTCAACGACTGGCTAGAGCGGGCGTCACGTGACGAAGGTAAGGATTACCTTCCTGACTACCGCTGGCACTGTCTGAAGGTGAGAGTTTTCGATCACCTGAAGAAAGGAAACGATGATGTAGATGGTACTCACAGTCGCTACTTCTTTTTGGGCGATCCCGACTTTTATGAGGCCCAATCGAGTGCGAATTCTTATCAACATGCAATGCGAGGGCCTGGGCAAAGCACCGGTGAAGCCATGCAGCAATATGCTGGATTTATTTCCAGTATGATCTCTGACGCATACCAATGTGCAGCACAGGCACGCCTTGAGTATGATCATGGTTTGATATCCAGATCCGTCGAAACTCTGGAACATGCCATCTATTTAATCGGACGAGCTCAACACCCAGTTGCCGATAGCACTTCGCCTCCGCACGAAGGATTTCAATTATGGTTGGGACCGATCGATGGCCCCAGTTATTTCACTGCGAACAGCTTTCTTTTTCGCACATCCGGGGGGAGCTTGGATCCGACGTTTGGATTTGTTCCTGAACTTATAGGTATTGCCAACTACGGGGAATTTTTCGCAATTCATCACGCGAGAGAAAATGACAGCGTGTTTGTGTCCAGAAGGCAAAGTGCGTCATTGACCCTGCAGTACAATTTTCAACACGTCTTAAATGCGATCTTAAGGGAGTAGTAATCTACTGACTACGTTCAAAGGAGCCAAGTTATGAAAATAATCGTCTGTATCACGTTCGCAGTGTTAGCAGCCAGCGCCTTCTCCGCGGTCATTGACCAGAATTTCAACGGCCTATCGGACGTTTACGAATTCATCTACTTTGGCGGTCCCGCCAACGCCTTCGCCGACGCCGACGGCGATGGGGTGAGCAACTTTGACGAGATGCTCTGGGGCACTAATCCCACCAATGCCACTTCCAAAATCACCGGCCCCACAGCTACGCTGAACGGCCATACCCTCCAGTTCACCTGGCCCGCCGCGACCAACCGCTTCTACGAGCTGCAGACCACGGAGGATTTTGTCTCGTGGCGCACCGCAGCGGCCGGCTTCATCGGATCCTACGTCGAGAGCCTCGCCGCCCCCAGAACGCCCACGCACAAATTCTACCGTCTCCAAGTTTCGCTGGCGGCCCCCGCCACACAGCTCACCAACCTCACGGCCAAACTCACCGGTCACGATTTGGTCCTCACCTGGTCCCCAGCCACAAGCCATCTCTACGCGTTACAGACCAGCGAGGACTTGCAGTCCTGGCACAACCTAGCCGCGAACGCTCTCTCCCCCTACGTAGCACACCTCGATTCCCCCGGCGCGCCCCCACACCAGTTTTACCGCCTGCAAATCACTCGTGAAGTCCCCGACACTAACGGCAACGGCTTGGCCGATTGGGAAGACGCCCTCTACACCCAAGCCCTCGGCCATCCGCTTGACGCCATCACCGACACCGACGACGACGGCCTCCCCGACGCGCAGGAATTCCAGCAAGGCCGCAACTTCCTGAAAAAAGACCATCCCGCCGTCGGCCTCCTCGTCTTCACCCCACTGGAGAAGTAAAGTCCGGGAGTTCAAAACCTCAATTCGTTTCCAAAAGAGACCAAAATATGCAATCGGCTCCGGAATCTGGTGTCCGAGTGAAATGGGAACGGACTTGGAGGAGCACAATTCCGCGGCTTCTCGTTGCCGTGCTGCTCCTGCTCTTTGTGTTTCTCCAAGACACCGTGATTGCGGGCAATTACTACGACTTCCAACTCATGGCGCGGAGCGGTGACGCTGGCCTGACCGGAATAAAGATTGCGCCTTCAATCAATGAATTTGCTGCAGTTGCATTCATCGGGCGAATCTCTGGCGGCGAAGGAGTTTTCGTAGCCGCTGACTCCATGGTAAGGAATATCAGTCCGTCGCGAAACTTTACCGCCGTCCAACTGAACAAGGCAGGCAAGGTTGTGACCAGGGACAACGTGGGTGGAACGGTTTTCCACATTAGTGTCTGGGACAGCGCCCAAGGCACGGAGCAGCTGATAGATAGTACCGATTTGCGATACGTCTGCAGCGGCGGTGATAAAGAAGGACAGGCTTGTTCTTCCCAATTGGACTGCCCCTGGTACGATCCGACAACCGGCAATTTCACTTACGTGCCTTGTATTCAGCGCGGCCAGACCTACACGGGCCTACTCTTTCCCTCTATTAACAATCTTGGGCAGGTCGCCTACAGAGGAGATACGCCTCAGTTCAATTATTTGGTGACAAAAGGCAATCTGGGAAATAACAGGACAGCCTTGGCTCCATCAACCATGCGTGCGCCCATGATCGCCGACAACGGATTGATCGTGGCTAACTCGAGCGTTGCTGGAACTGATCCGATTCGCCTTTATTCTGCAGATCTGGCGTCTTATGAGGTCATTGCCGATGCGGCACTCGGCTTCACGGCAACGGGACTGCTTCCTGGGATCAGCAGAGACGGGAGAGTTGTTGCGTTTGCTGGTAATCGTGGAAATGGGCAGGGAGTGTTTATTAGCCTGAAAGATGTTTCCGGAAATCGCATCATCATCCGAGTTGCAGGCGAGAACCATGGGTTGAGCGGTCCCCGATCAGAACTGGGCTCAGACGACCAAGGTCAGCCTCTCTTTTTCGACACTTTTGACGTTAACAGCCATATTGGGGTCATCGTGGACGAATTGGGCAAGCCAGGCTTTGAAGATGACAACCTCTCCGTTTGTTTTGTCGCCACGCCGAACGCCGCGAGCGGGATCGCCGATCCGAACGCGTTGAGATTCACAGCTAATCGCGGGCTGTGGACCGTCCGCGTGAACGTCACCCCTGGAAACCAAAACCCAAGTACCCTTGAATTCTCATCTGTGAACCCCAAACCAGTTATACAGATTGGCGACACCATCAGCACACCTTCTGGTATGCGAATGATTGATAGCCTCGCTATCTCTGATCAGCTCGCGAGTCGACGTGCTCGTTCAGAAACCAGCCCACAGCAGCCGCGACTTGGGGATCATCAGCTTGTTTTCCAAGCCAATAGCGGCGCCGAACAGTTCGTCGTTCGAGGAACTCCATGCGCGTGTGGTGAACCGACGATTCCGTCATCATCACGGGCGGATTTCGAGGTGACAGCAGACGAAGCACACGGTTGGTCCATGAAAGTGCACGTTTCCGAGTCGGACGGCGTTGTTCTAAAAGATGTGCGATTGGGAAAGCGGTACATGGCAAAGGAAATGGCCATCCCCTACTTCAAGCTGCAAACCAGCCAGTTCCCTGGAGGAGACTCGCCCGCACGATGCGAGCTGAAAGCCGATGGCACCGATGCATCGGCGCGCTCACGTCTGATAGGACTTACTCGAGGCAAGCGACACGGAGCCAGCGATCCGTACGAACCCTATGCCATCGAAGCAACGTACGCCATTGATCGGATTGGCCGGAGTTGCCTGGCCGTGACTCAAGAGTATTTGTTCTTTCCTCTCCTGATTCAAGATGCGGTTGAATTGTCGGGTTTCTTTCGAGCGCAACGATTCTTCCCGATCGTCAAATACCAGTTCTGCCCGCGGGACAATGAAGAACTGGAGTCCTTCGAATCCGTACAGAGAATCCATTTCCAAGTGGACGGAATGAGCATGAATTCCTGTGCTTATCTGCTCGACGAGCCGCTACCGATTCCCGTGGACTACAAGCCCTATGTAGATTGGGTAACAACGGGTCTCAATCCTGAACCGGAAGAGTATTTTACAGTTGTGACGGATGAGGGAGTCGGAGTCAGATCGTCGGACAGCATCCATCAAACCTACAACACCGAGATCGATGAGCCTGCTCCCAGCGGGATCCGACCTGCGGGCTGCCCAGAATGTGTGCATGTTCATTGGCGGTGGCTCGATGCGGGCACAATGTTCATTCAGATCTATAAACTTCTTGGATATGGCAATCCGGACTTCTCCCTCGACGTCTTTCAGGGGTATCCGTTCCGCTCGATTCCTTTTGATGGCTCACCAATTATTCCTCGAAAAAGCAGGGGGTTTTCTTATGATTCACGTCAGCACGTTGAAGTGGCCAGCGTTGTCGACAAACCTGAGGAGACGGATCCCCTCGACCTAATTGTCACCACTCTTCCGAATCGCGAGTCACTCGTCGATGTCGATCAGGTATTCTGGTACTCAGGGCGCAGTTCTCTGAACGAGGACGCATTCTTTGTTCATGGCGGCTTTTTCGCTCCAACGCTTGACGGCGCCGATGTCACGCGACTGCTTCAAGTCGATAGAAACGCACAATTCGTCGAGACGGACGGATGGCAGGAAGTGACGCTCAGTTTCGTTAACGTGAGTCAAAGCACAATCCAAGGGCCAGTTTTTGTGCTGCTCAATAGCGAGGAATTCTTCAATTTGGAGAATTTGGACGGTTACGAGACGGTGCGCTGGCCGAGAGATAAGCTAATCAGCCTGATCCCTTTCCTTACCCCGCCCTTACCGGGGTTGCTAATACTCGGAACCGAGAGATTCTCTGAGAGGCCACCGTTTGTGGAACTGGCAAAGATTGGAGACGAAATTCCACCGTTAGGAGTATTCACGAAAACATTTCGCTTCAAGACCCGGCCGCACAATTTCCCAATTTCTCCTGACTCGTTCAAGATTCATGCAGGCAAGGTCGAAGGCCTGCCTTTCCGTCCAAGTGCGTTCTTACCGACAATAACGATACAAGACACGTCGCCCACAGGACTTGCCGCAAGACGCGAGGGAGGCGCTAGTGGTTACGAACTCACTGTAACTGGCCCGGTAGGGTTTACCTATTTGCCAACGAACACCGTTCTTCAAGTGGATGTTTCAACGAATCTGGTCCATTGGCAGCCATTTCGCCAAATCTCCCCGACCAACACAGTAATTACTATTAATGATATTGGTACGGTGTCGGCACCGAATCGCTTTTACCGCCTGACTTGGGGGGCATTTCCGTGAACTGGCTTACCCTCATCTCCCGGTCGGTCTCATTCCCTTCGCGCTTAGTGTCAGTTACCTAATTCGGCTCCTGCTGAAAGGCAGTTTTCCTTTTCGCTTCGATTACAGACATCGAATCGCCCGATAGAAACGGTGAGTGAGATTGGTCTCGCTGGACATTACCAATCCCGTTGAAACGCCGTTCAGCGTGTTGGTGCTGACGGACGACCAGTTCATGATGTCGGTTGAGGCTTCGATGATGTACTCACGCGACTTCAGTTAGGAGCGCTATGGGAGAGTCACGGCTCGGTAGAAACGGCGGCTCTGAGGATTCGCTCCGGGGACGATTATGGGCATCGCCGGACCTGTCATTGTGTTGGTGCTCACGCGAACCCATTGCTGGAGGTCGGAGGAGGCTTCGATTGCGTGGGTGCGACCGGGGACGCTGGTGAGTTTCATTTGGAACCAGCCGTTGCCGAGGAATTTCGGAGAGCTGAGGCGTGGGGCTTCGGACTGGAAAATGTCCGATTGCGGACAGCGCCGGGCACGGTAGAATCGGTAGGGATAGGATGCGCGATCGTTGAGAGTGACCTGAATGCTGGTGCCGGTCATGACGGTCGTGCGGATTGGAATCCAATGTTGCAGATCGGTCGAGCCTTCGATGGTGTGGGTGCGGTTGGCCTGGCCGATAAGGGTCATGCGGAGTTGGTTGCCCGTTGTTAGCAGAGGAGCGGTCAAGCGGGGAAGGATATCGTCCCACCAGATGCTCAAGCTCCAACCGCCATCGATGGCGCCGCCGTCCGCATTTGCATCGTCAACAACGTACAACGACCAGGGGCCATTTGGGTCTGTTGAGTTGAATTCCGTCAGGTTTGTAATGAATGTCGTCGGTGTAGGAAGCGCCTCAAATCTATCAGGGCTGTTTGGGTCTTCATTGTAGTCGGTTGGTAGATAAGTTCCGGAACCGAAAGCACCGTGGAGCGGAAGGCGGATTGTTGCGGCACTGTCGAAGGTAAGCGTCAGGTCGCTCAAATCGAGCGGATCTTCTCCAACGTCGGACATGAGTTTGAGAGCCTGTCCTGAAGGGCTTCGGAGAAGCGCATCGATATCTCCAGGGAAACCGTGACGGAGAGCGCGAAACGTGACTGTGAGCTTTTGAATTGAACCTGGAACGCACGAAACGTTGATCGATGCGGGATATGGCGTGGCGGGACCAACGTCATTAATGACAATCCGGTTAGTGGACGAGAGCACGAGCGGGTTGGGAAGATTTTCTCCCAGAACGGTCAGCGTCGCATGATTAGTGATCGCTTTGCATGGCGTTCGGATTTCGACCGAATAGTTTCCTCCGTCAGCCGAGGCCGGACTTTCGATCAAGAGGGTCGGATTGGTCTGGCCAGGAAGAAGGCGAGCGTCGCGGCGCCAAATGATGCTGATCGGCTCTGAGGATACCGAGTTGCTGATGGTGGTACTGAGAATTGCGGGGCTACAGGCGCAAGCGATTTGGTCGAACGGTCCTACCGCGGTCAGGGTTCCAGCACAACCGGTGATAATTATCGTAACGGGCGCGGAGGTTCCACGGGCGGTGTCATTGTCTGTTGCGACCGCGGTCAGGTTATAGATTCCGGGGATTTGATTCGTCCACTGGAAGCTGAAGAGGCCGTTGGTACTGCGACCAATGAGAACTGATCCTGAATAGAACTCGACCTGGCGGACGAATCCGTCCGAGTCGGATGCGTTGGCGAGGATTGGGACGATTCCGGGTGGCGCATAGAAAAGCGTTCCGCTGGGAGGGCTGACAATGGTTACGGTGGGTGGCTCGTTGGTGTCGTCGTTGATGATAATGCCCAGGCCGCATGGCTTCGACAGCGAAGCATTAGACTGGTTAGTCAGGCAGACGAGAAAGACTTCATTCGGCTCGATTGAAGAATCGCCAACGATTGGGATAGAAAGGGTCTTCACGGTCTGATCCGGGTAGAAGGTGAGGTTCGTTCTAATTGACAGATAATCGGATCCGGCCAGAGCGGTGCCATCCACGGTCAGTACTTCGACCGAAACCGTACGGCAACTTGGGGAGCTCAGGCTGATGGTGAAGAGCGCATTCGTACCGGTATTTCCCTCAACGACAGATCGATCATCGACAGTGAGGAGCGCTGACAAGCTGGCGGAGAAAGCAACGGGCGCCGAAGTGGCAAGCGCCCCCACATTGTCAAGGGCGACGGCGGTAAGAAGATGATGTCCGGGCGGCAAATTGATCCAAGTGAAGGAAAAGGGGGGCTGGAAACTCTCTGCGAGCTTGTTTGTGTAGTTTTCGAAAAACTCCACTCGATTGACCTTGCCGTCCGGATCGTGAGCATCCGCGACAACCGTGAGATTGGTCGGCAGAGTTAAGCAAAGGCCCGGTTCCGGGAAGGTAAGAGTCACAATGGGTGGAGCGTTGCTCACGAGAGGATTAATGATCGTGCCAGTGGCGATGGGTTTGCACACGGTGGCATTGTTTGGGCCGTACAATATCACGTAAAAAAACTCGTTCGTTTCATCACGTGTGTTGGGAAGGACCTTGACGAGGACCTCACCGTTTGTGGATCCAGGTGGAAAACAGAGAGTCCCCGAAGTGGCTATGTAATCCGGCCCGGCGATGGCGGTTCCATTGGTGGTGTAGAAGTTGACGCAGATTTGCAGGCTCGATGCGGAGCTCAGTGTGACGGGGTAGCTTACGGTTTGGTTACCAGTCCCATTGTCTCTAACGGATGTGTCCTCAACGCGAATGCAGGGTGGATTTCCATCGATGATAGTTCCAATGGCCTCGGCGTTTTCGAAATCGAGGTTAAAGGGATTGCTGAGCCTCGCGAAAAACGTCTCGTTCGGCTCGTCTATAGTGTCGCTCAGCGTTAAGACATCAACATTGGCAAGGGTGATTCCGGCGGGAAATTGGACGAGGACGTTTGTGCCGACATAGTCCAATCCGCTGGTGGCGGTATCGTCGAAAGTTGTGAAGTTGAGAGTCCTGAGGCTGCTCGGCGGCTTGGAAAGCGTCAGAATGAACCGGATGGCGTTTCCCTCGTTGGCGGAGCCGGGCGCGATGCGAACGGTGATTCCGTCATCGTCGATGATGGTACCGACCGCACGTTGTATTCCGATGATGGCGCCCTGTGGGTTGGAGATGTCGACGAAAAACGTTTCGTTGCTCTCGCTTTCGAAATCACCCTTCACCGGTATGGTGATGGTCGCGTTGGTAATGCCGGGAGCGAAGCAGACTGTCCCGGCGGTAGAGATATAATCGCCAGGGGCGGTGGCCGTGCCGTCGACGGTAACGTAATCCACACAGGCGGTGAAGCTGCTCTTGCAGGAGAGCCAGAGATTGAATACAGCATTCGTGGTCCCTAGATCGAGCTCCTTGACGCTGACGTTGGTCATGAAGACCATCGGAGGAGGGTCATCATCGATAATGGTTCCGATCACCGAGTTCGTCGCCAGGGCGGCGAACTGGACGTTGGTCAGGCGAACAAAGAAAGTTTCATTCGGTTCGTACGTACAGTCACTCAGAACCGCGATTACAAAATTGGTCGCGGTGACACCGGGAAGAAAAGTAAGGATGCCGGTGGTGGCCACGTAATCGGTTCCGGCGACGGCCCCAGCGTCCAGGGTGGAATAGCCCACGCTTACAGCCTGTGGACTGGCGCGCGACAAGAAGGCTGTGAAGACCATGCCCGTGGAGCCACTGGTGGGCTCGACCACGACGGCGTTGGTGATTGACAGCAAGGGAGCAATCGTGCCGTCGAGAATTGTGCCGATAGCCTGGCTGCGGCAGAGCCTGCCGTTAGCCACGTTAAAGAGGTTAAGCACGAAGGTCTCATTTGTTTCTACGTCGAGGTCGCTGCTGACGGGGATGACAATGGATTGAGTAGTGATGCCGCTCGAAAAGATCAGCGTTCCGCTTTTTCCCACGTAATCGCTTCCGGCAATGGCGGTGCCATTTGAAGTGGAGTAGCTAACCGAAACTTCCAGAGAGCTCGCATAATCAAGAGTGACGAGGAAGACCGCGTTCGTCGGCCCGTCGGTCAATTCCTGCACCACAACGTTGGTGATGGAAATGCAGGGAGCGTCATCATCCAAAATGGTTCCTGTCGCTTTGGGGGTGGCGAGTGTCCCCTTTACGGGATTCGTGAGACAGAGGAATACCGTTTCATTAAACTCGGTCAAGACATCGCCCAGCACTGCCACCGGAATAGTCTTGTTGGTTTCCCCTGGGAGAAAGGTGATCGTGCCGTTGGTAGCAATATAGTCCAATCCTGCCGTGGCTGTGCCATCGAGTGTTAGAAAATCGACCGTCACGACTTCCGCATTGGTCGTGGAAAGGGTCAGGACAAAGAGGAGCACATTAGTCGCGCCAATATTGCCCTCGACAGTGTCAGGATTGGAGGAGCGGATTTCGGGGGGATCATCGTCGCGAATGGTGCAAATGCCGTTCGTCGTGGCAAGGATTGCGTTTACGGGATTGCTCAAGCGGACAAAGAAGGTTTCATCCGGTTCGTCGAAAGTATCGCCATTAACGAGAACAGAGATGGTTTGATTTGTGACGCCCGGCGGGAAGGAAATCGCGCCGCTGGAGCTAACATAATCGAACCCATTACTAGCGGTGCCGTCGATCGTTGTAAAATTGACTGTAATTCCAATGTCTGTTGGAGAGAGAACGGAAACAGTGAATTCCGCCGGAGTCGTGCCGGAGTCGCCTTCAAGGACCGTGATGTTATTGATACTAAGCGAGGGGAGGCGATCATCGTTCGTGATGATGCCGGTCAGCACGGTGTTCGTCAGCATCCCGTTGCGGACATTTGTCAGGACCAGGAACAAGGTTTCGTCCGGCTCGTAAGTAACGTCTCCCTTCACCAGGACAGAGACATACTGGGTCTTCACACCCGGCAGGAATTCCACTGTGCCATTTGTGGCAATATAATCGATTCCACTTGTGGCGGTACCATCGAGGGTCGAGAAGTCGACGAATACGTTTGTGTCGTGCCGGGTCGTCAACCGGAGCGTAAAGACCAGGTTCGTTGTTCCACTGTCGCCTTCAACGACACCGGCGGCTGCGGCTGGACGGGGAATTATTATCACGGGCAGATCATTGTCTTGCAGCACACCGCCTCCGCCTCCCCCTGCAGGGTCCCCGCGCCCGCCTTTTTCTACGCTGAGTTTGCCTTTAAACGTGATCTCGTCCTCGTCGATGAGGTTATCATCCGCGCAGATCGTGATATTGGTGGAGATGACCCCGGGCGGAATGACAAAGGTGCAGCAGGCGGCTCGGCAAGTGGCAGGAAAGTTCGTTGGGTCGTTGCCAATGCAGTTGGTCCCGCACAGGACAAAGAGATTCGTAGGGGCGATCGTGAGGCAATAATGAAACGTGACTTCAAGAGTGCTTGGCTCCGACAAAGTCACCGTGAAATTCGTGCAACCGCCTTCCAGGACGATGATGTCATTGATGTAGACAAAAGGCGAGTTATCGTCGTTTGTAATCGCGCACGTGCCCTGACTTGTTATGAAGGTCGCATTTTGGGCATTCGTCAGGTTCATCGAGAACGTTTCATCTCCCTCGTAGTTAGTGTCGCCAATGATTGCCACAGGAATTGTCGCGATGGTTTCGCCGGGATTGAAGCGGATGGTTCCATTGGTCGACAGATAATCGTTCCCGGCGGCGGTCGCACTTCCGTCAGCAGTAAAGAAATCGACCGAGATCGTATTGGTGCTGGCGGAGGAGAGCCGGAGAGTGAAAAAAGAATAATTCGTTCCAGAATTCCCTTCGTCGAGCCCAATGTTGTCGATGGAAATAGCGGGTGGGTCGTCATCAATGATAGTCCCGGTTCCGATCTGTTTGGAGAAAGTGGCATTACTGAGGTTTGTGAGGACCACGAAGAATGTTTCATCTGGCTCGTCTCCAGTGTCTCCCAAAACAGAGACATCAATTGATTGAGTGGTATTAGTTGTAAAATTAAGGATGCCGCTATTGGCGACGTAGTCTCTGCCGAAAGTCGCGGTGCCGTCTTTCGTGAAATAGCTGAGCGTTACCTGCTGGACCGATGGGCCTGACATCGTCACGTGAAACGTCACCGTGGTCGAGCCGCCATTGCCTTCTACCACTTGCTCATCGGATATAGAAACCGACACGAAGTCGTCGTTGGTGATGGTGCAAAGAGCCTGGCTTCGAGCGAAAGTGGCATTGACAGGTGTGTCAAGCACCAGCGTGAATGTCTCGTCGGCTTCGTTGAAGAGGTCTCCAATTACGGGAACAGGAACAGGTTGCGAATTTGTCGCTCCAGGCAGCCACGTGAGGGTCCCGTTGGTGGCTAGATAGTCGATTCCGGCAAGCGCGGTGCCGTTCGAGGTTGCGAAATTGACCCAGACAGTATCGATGGTTGGATTGGAGAGGCGGACCAGGAAGATTGCGTCGTTGGTTCCGGTGTTGCCTTCAATTATCCCGGTATCGAGGATCTCGATGGCTGGTATGCGGTCGTCGTCGAAAATGGTAATCGTTTCGGTGCTATTCCCGAGATTGGCGTTCGTGACAGAAGTGATCTGGACAAAGAATGATTCTGTGTTCTCGTGCAGCCTGTCCGCCAGAATGGTGAGCGGAGCGGTAGCGTTGGTTTGCCCTGGGTTGAAAGTCACTGTTCCATTCGCGGCCTGATAATCGCTGCCTGCAATAGCAGTATCGTTTGATGTGGCATAACTGATCGTGACCGTTTTTCCGCTGGCTGGCGCCAAATGAAATGCGGCCGAAACAGCCGTATTACCGACGCTCCCCTCCGTGACATTTGTCGAAAGATCGAGGGAAACCGTCGGAAGAGGACTGGTGTTTGTAATCGTGCATTGTCCCTGGCTGCGGCCCAACAGGGCGTTCGTCGGACTGCTCAAATTAACAAGAAAGATTTCATTGGGTTCATCGAGGGTATCCCCGAGGACCGTCACCGCGCACGTCTGGCTGATTACTCCCGGGTCAAACGTGATCAACCGATTTGTTGCAATGTAATCACCACCGGCCGCGGTAGCAGTCGAGTCCGCTGTGGCAAAGAGAACGGAAACGGTCTGACTGTTGGAGAGATTCAGGCTGATGGTGAACACTGCGCCGGTTGAATTGTTGAGTACTTCGCTTACTGCTGCGTCGGTTACCGAGATGAGACAAGCGTCGTCGTCGCGAATCGTTCCTGTCGCGGCCGAGAGGAGCAGATTGGCGTTGATCGCGTTGGTGAGGAGGACTTGGAACGTTCTATTCGGCTGCGCGACGACATTGGCGAGGACCGGAATTGCAATGGTCAGGCTGTTGGTTCCCGGAGGAAAAACCAGTGTCCCTGATTGGGGGAGAAAGTCTACGCCAGCGGTGGCGGTTAATCCTACCGTGGCATAATCCACTCGCACAGTCTGGACGCTGGGCGAACTGAGGCTGACCGTGAAAAGAGCAGTGTTGGTTCCGGAGTTGCCCTCGTCGACCACTACATTAGTGTTGATGGAAAGATTTACGGGCGGCCGGGCCGGTATGAAGAAATTGTCGACCAGAAGCGAAATGGATCCATTTGTATAGTCGTTGGCTTGGCCACCGCTGTTCTGCAGGCCAATCCTGTCGGCGCTGAAGTGCAGTGTGTTCGTAGCGAACGTAATCGAACGTCCAACAAAGTTGATGAAATTTGAGCCACTGTAGACGTCCACCGCAAATTGGCGGTTGGTGAAACCGTAATGGCCGATCGCAAGATAATCGGTTGCGAACGCAAGGGGCACCGGCTCCCCGCCAAAATTGGCGGGTCCCTGGTAGACCGTTGCGATAACGGCCGGAAGTCCGTTCGTAAGCGACGATAGCACAGCCGTCAGGCCGTACCCCGAGAGGGCCACGTGGTTTGTCGTCAATAACCCGATGAAAGCCGTCGGAAGCACGCGTGTATCCATTGACTGGATGCGAAAGTTAAACGAGAAGGACACATCGTCGTTATCTGTTACCGGGACAAAAGGAGCGGAAAGATAATAAGCTGCGTCGTAGTCAACGTCCAAAACTGCAATGAGATTCTTATTGGTCGAGTCATAGGTAAATGACGATTCTGTTCCGAAGAGGAGCTGATCAAAGCGGCCGCCAGCGAATGGGTCCGTCGAAAAATCCTCAGACAAGAACGTCGCACCGGGGGCTAACTGCGTCAGCGCAAGCAAAGCAAATAAACCCAGACGCATAGCGAGGGCAGCCTGAAGGCCGAGGTCGACAAAACCACTGAGAAAATTCCATGCTCGAGCCTGCTTTGGTGAAGCGCGATCCTTAGGCCCTCTGGTAGCAAAGGCGTGGTTTGAAAAACAACTTCTCATTAGGAGCGGTCGGGATTGCGCGAGCTACGGAGCGCCGGGATTTCCTGACCCACGACCCGTTTGCTCGTCTCAATCTATTTTTCCCAACTGCAAACGTTGTCCTTGTTGGCGCCGCCCTTAAACCCGACCGACCGAGTCGGGTCCGCTTTGCCATCCGGGCCGAAGGACCAGATCATAACTTGGCCTCGCACAAAGAGCGGATTCGTGCCTTTGGTCAATGGATAATAAAAGCCATCCTGGCACCGGTTATCGCCATCAAGATCGAGAGTGATGATGTAGGGGTTGCCCCACGGGTCTCGGAAAATACCGTCCGGACCTACGCCGGGTCCCGTCGGAGTGGCGGCGTCCTTCACATGGAGGAGCGAATAGCGCCGTGGATTGTAGGCATGATTCAGATTCGGAGCTTGATCAGTATCCCGCAGGATCGAAATTATCTCTGAGTTGCAGTTCTGATACCCGCCATTTCCAGTGCTAATCACTTTAGTCGTGGATACTTGGCTTCCATCGGGTAGAACCGTTCCACATGTAAAGTCGGGAGAACTTGCGGTAGCTGACTCCATAGCAGCTTTGGAAGCAGGCAGGCGGCCGTACTCGGCATCGTATTGTTGAATGGCCGTTTCCAAATGGGCCATCTCGAGTTTCACGACTTTGACCTTCGTCGCCTTTTTAGCAACGGCATAGGCCGGCAGCAACAATCCGGCGAGAATGGCAATTATTGCTATCACGACCAACAGCTCGATCAGCGTGAATCCAACGGCAGCAGTATTTCGGTCATTTGGTGCAGGTTTCATTCTCCCTCCTTTGGTTTGGCATAAGTCGACCCCTGGGCGCGACAAGCCCGCCGTGAGGAGCACGATGTTCACAGGCCTCGACCGGTTCCGACACTTTCACTCGTCCGGCAGGGCACCTTTTTCTCCTCCGAAAGCAGGGCTACGATAACGCTTGCTCCAAGGGTTACTCAGCGCTACCCGATATTCAAAACCCGCGCAAGCTATTTTGATAAAGATAAATCAACCGGAGCGACATCCCACAGACCCTGACTCGGGTTCAACCCTGTTGCCGTTGGCCGGAACAGCGAATAGCAGTTCCCGATCCTGCCGCTCAAACACAGCGGCATTTTAGGGCATCGAGTCCGATCTCGTCGAGCCGCGTGGCCACACAGTTCGAGCTTTCCGAATCTCACAAATTATTCTTGCACGTCGGAGGTGATTGCTGTAATAATGATCAGTGTAGGACGAAGGTCTATAGCGGAGCTGGCCGTTGCTCGGATCAATGGGACTCGTCCCGCCGACAGCCAGGCAAGTTTTTGCTTTGCTCTTTGAAATCTTAGTTCGGGTTTAAACGCTCCGAGCCACGAAGCGACGCGCAAAACCTATGCTCTGCCTCGCCACCAGAGCATAGGCTCAACGCTGTGAAGATCCCGGCTACCCAACGGCTACCTGACGGTTTAAGTACCTGCCGATCCAACATTCTGACGGGCTGACCGCTTTTTGCAGGGGAAGGCATCAACCGGCGCAACCAACACCACTACACTCAATCACTGAAAAATGCCCGGTTTCACGTCTTTTCACGCAATTTCGCACTTATCCCGAGGCCCCCTGAGGTTGTGTGGAATACACTGGAATGCACGGTCTGCGAACTTACGCTTCACCCGTCACGCTTCACGGCTTTGAGATCTTTTGAGTTCCTTGCGGTTACGCCCCACCACCTGCATGCCTTTCCTGACGGATAAAGTCTCTCCCCTTCCAACGTTCTGACGGACTGGCGACTTCTTTCGGGGGAACGGAGGTTTGGAACACTCTTTCATAAGTCGTGCCTCCGCATTCGGTGACTGTGTTTTGCTCTCTTTGTTCTTTGCGGTGGAATCTGAATACACCCGAATACACGGTCGTTGCGTTGACCTGGCGGATCGCATGAACCCCTTAAGGTGATTTTAGCCGTTTTAAACCGTTTTTAACCATTTTTAACCCCGGGTCACTCCCCTCAGTTCACTCCGTTGCCTCCTGTTAAACTTCGCAACTACTGTGCGGCTGGAGGTGCTGGGATTTGGGGAATCATCGGCGGTGAGGGGAGGCCTCTGGCCCGCGCGGTTGATCTTAGGAGCTCGGTGCCAGGAGACGTCGAAGTCTCCGGTGTCGGTTGAAAGCCGGGTAAGTCGGTGCGGACCTGGCGCAGAGGAAGAGGTTTTTCGCTAGCGGCAGCGCCCGAAGCGCCATACGTGGTCACGCCAGCTCCGCGGCCGCCCCCATTGCTTCTATCGTAACCGAATGAGCTCGTCGGCGTTGTGTTCGGAACGGCTAACCCCTGTGCGGCTGGACGGAAAGCGCCACCGCCGGGTTGCGGAACGGATATGGGGGGCATAGTGCCAGGACCGCCCGGGCCTGCAGTGGTTGCTTTGGCTATTTCAAAAGTAATGTTCGTTTCCACGGGGCCATTCCTGATACGAACCATGCTGTTCGCGATATCGATGGAGATTACCTCAATGGAACCGTCTTTCTCCCCCTCCCGGACAATGGGCTTTTTGACGACGGCGGGCTTGCCCTGCTCCTGTTCGGTCACTTCCAGGAGGGCTTGCGGTTTGAGGCCCATCGTGCTGATGCCCGTCAAGACCACTTTTGGAAGGTTTAATGGCGGTTGAGGAGCCTGCTCTGGCGGAGGGGCAGGAGGTGGCGGTTTGATGCCAAAGGGGTTACGCGTGACGATAGGGTCGTAGGGATTCGGGCGAGCGTCAGCCCATACTACCGAGGCGGCTGAGAGCAGCGCCAAGGTCGCAATCAGTATCCGATTAACTGATGTCATAACCAGTAAGGTAGCTCATTTAACTCGGCCAACCACCGACTTTTCATCAAAAGGTACTTCGGCTGAACGGCCATCGTAGTAAAGCCCGCCCGCGCCGCCATAGGGTTAACACCGGAGGTGCCCGGTTTGTTGTGATCCTTAGTAGGCGGCCTGAACCCCTTTAACCGAGCGCTTCTGCATCCACGGCATGAGGGAACGTAGCCGTGCGCCCACTTTTTCAATCGAGTGATTCTCACCCTTTTTAAGGAGAGCATTGTATTTTTTGTAGCCGCCCTGGTATTCGCGAACCCATCCTTTGGCAAACGTGCCTTTCTGGACATCTTTCAAAGCGGCCTTCATCCGCTTCTTCACGCTCGCATCGATGATTTTCGGGCCCACTGAAACGTCTCCCCATTTGGCAGTTTCGGAAACTGAAAAGCGCATGCCACTGATGCCCGCTTCGTTCATCAAGTCCACGATCAATTTGAGTTCGTGCAGGCATTCGAAGTAAGCCATTTCCGGCTGGTAACCCGCCTCGACCAGAGTTTCGTATCCAGCCAGGACCAGGGCGCTGAGGCCGCCGCACAACACCGTCTGCTCACCGAACAGATCGGTTTCAGTCTCTTCTTTGAAAGTAGTTTCGAGGACCCCGGCGCGGGTGCCGCCGATGCCTTTGGCCCAGGCGAGCGCCACGTGTTTCGCCTGCTTGCTCGGATTCTGATAGACGGCGATCAGGGCCGGAACACCTTTGCCTTCGGTGAATTGCCGCCGGACGATGTGCCCTGGACCTTTGGGCGCGACCAAAATTACGTCGACAAACTTGGGAGGAACAATCGTTTTGAAATGGATGGAAAATCCGTGCGAAAAAAGGAGCGTCTTTCCCTTCGTCAAGTTCGGCGCGATATCCTTTTCGTAGGCGGCCGGCTGCTTGGTGTCGGGAAGCGCTACGAAGATTATGTCCGCGCGTTTGACTGCTTCGGCTGTGGGCACGACTTCAAAACCTTTCTCCTGGGCGACCGGGATGGATCTGCTCCCTTCGTACAATCCAATGATCACATTGAGGCCGCTATCCTTGAGGTTCAGCGCGTGCGCGTGGCCCTGGGAGCCGAATCCCAGGACGGCCAGTGTTTTGTCTTTGAGAACATTAAGATCGGCATCGTTATCAGAATATACTTTGGCGGGCATAGAATTGATTAGTTGAGGTTGACGAAAAACTATTTTCGGGGGAGGGCGACTTTGCCGGTGCGAGTGAGTTGCAGGACTCCAAAGGTTTGCATCAGTTCGATAAACTTGTCCACTTTGCTTTCGTTGCCGGTGATTTCAATCGTAAGGCTGGCCGGCTGAACATCGACGATCTTGGCGCGGAAGATGTCGGTAATCTGCATGACCTCGGCCCGGCTTTTTGAGTCCACTTTCACCTTTACCAAAATGAGCTCGCGATCGACATATTCCCCTTCGCGGAAATCCTGCACTTCGAGGACATCCACCAGCTTATTGAGCTGCTTAACGATCTGTTCCAGGGTCGCATCGTCGCCACGAGTGACGATGGTCATGCGCGAAGTATTGGGGTCGTGAGTCGGGCCGACGTTCAGCGTGTCGATATTATAGCCGCGGCCGCTGAACAAGCCGGCCACGCGGGTGAGCACGCCGAACTTATTTTCGACCAGGACTGAAATGGTATGTCGCATAAACTCGCAATCAAAAAACCCGCGTCCCAAAAAGGAACTGCGGGCGACCTTCCAGCATTGCGCAAGCGTCGGGCCGCGTCAGTCAGTTACGACTACGCTGGCGACCAGAGTAAGCTCGGGCAATCGATTCATTGCGCCGGGAAACTAGCAATCGCGGAAATGACGGTCAATAGCACAATTTCGACCTCTTAGAAGAACGGGTTGTGCGCTTTCTCCAAGGCCACCGTGGTAAGCGGGCCATGGCCGGGACAGAGCAGTGTTTGATCGGGCAGCGTGAAAATCTGTTCCCGGACTTTTTGCTTCAGCAGGTCGGCCGATTGTTTTCCACGGGCCATCGAGCCGGCAAAGATGGTATCGCCAACAATGGCGACATGTGGAGCATCTTCGGGCCAGTTGCCGACGATGTAGCTCACGCCGTCTTCCGTATGGCCCGGAGTCTCGCGGTTGGTGATGCGCAAGTTGCCGAGGTGGATGAAATCGTTGGCCCGGTTGCGATGTTGAGGCGGCACGTTTTTGGAATTGGTGTGCAAATGAAGCTTGGGAAAGCGCTCGCGCACCGCGGCCATGGCGCCGACATGATCAGGGTCTGTGTGGGTCAAAAATAGATGCTTCAGATCAACGGATTCGGCTGCGATCAAATCGAAGATCGGTTGCGCGTCCCATCCAGTATCGAAGAGGGCGGCTTCACGGGAGATTTCATCCCAAACGACATAACAGTTTACTGCGATGCCGTCATCGGTTGTCGCGATCACTCGAATTTCACGCCACTGGCCAAGGTCGATTTGGGGCGGCAGCCAGCCGCCAGCGATGTTTTGCAGTTTTGCGGGATCTAGAGCAAGCAGGCTAGCCATGGTAGCGAGTCCAGCATGTTTTGGAGCTTTGCCCGACTGCTCGAGGGTCTCATATTCCTGAGTATTCAGGGTCGCGGCCTGGGCAGCGGCTTCCGCGGAGACACCAGAGGCGAGGCGGGCTTTGCGCACAACGTCGCCGAGGTGGTCTTCCAATTGCATCAAGAAACGTTAGTGGATGCCCAAACGCCCGCAAGCATTTGGTTAGTCCGGTTAGTCCAAAGGGAATGGACATTTCCGTACCCGGTCTGCTACGCTGGCGCCAAGCCATTGCGTTAAGCCGGCAGGTATTCCTGCCGATAATTGAATATCCCTATGAACCAGAGTGTGCGCTCGGTAGCCCGTCTTTCGCTGGCCCTTGCGTCTGTTCTTCTTTTGAACAGCGCCTTGGGGCAAAGCACCAACTACGTCAATTTCGAAGGGAAGCAGACCAGCCCCATCCGCCTTTCGCCCGATGGGAGCCGGCTTTTTGCCGTTAACACGCCTGACTGCCGGCTCTCGGTGTTTGACGTGTCAAACCCTGGGAATCCAATCCTGATCGCTGAAATTCCGGTTGGGGTGGAGCCCGTTTCCGTGAACCCCCTCAATAGTGACGAAGCCTGGGTCGTGAATGAAGTTTCCGACAGCATCAGCGTGGTCTCCGTCTCGCGGCACATTGTGACGGACACAATCTACGTGAAGGACGAACCAGCCGACGTAGTTTTCGCCAAAGGGAAGGCCTTCGTGACAGCAGCCCGCAAGAATGAAGTGCGGGTCTTCGACATTACCAATCATACACAATTGGCCAGCATCGCTGTTCAGGGCGAAAATCCGCGTTCGCTCGTTGTTAACAGCAATGCCACGAAAGTCTATGCAGCCTTCGCGCTCTCAGGTAATCGCACTACCCTTATTCCTGCGGATCAAGCGCCCGCGCAACCGCCACCCACCAATCCAAATTTGCCAGCGCCGCCACAGGTCAGCTTGATCGTGGACGCCACTGACGCGGCCTGGACGAACGTCGTTAGGTACACAATGCCAGACAATGACATTGTTGAGATCGATACGACGTCGCTCAGCGTGTCGCGCTACTTCCCTCGTGTCGGGACGGTGAACTTTTCTCTCGCGGTGCATCCAATCAGTGGCGACCTTTACGTTGCCGGAACCGACGCGCGAAATTTGACTCATTTCGAGCCGAATATTCGCGGCTCGTTTGTGACCAACCAGATTTGCCGAGTGAATGTAGGCAGCGGCGCAGTCACACGGTTCGATTTGAACCCCGGTGTGAATACCAACCTGATGCCGAACTTGCCCGCGAAAACCAATGCCCTGGCACAGCCCACCGCATTGGTCTTCGGTCCGAGCGGAGGCACTATGATCGTAGCGGCTTTTGGCACCGATCGGATCGCAAAGGTCGATCCTGTTACTGGAAACGTCCTCTCCCGGATTGAGATGGGTACGGCGCCAGGATCAGCCGCCGACCCTCGCAACAAACGGGGCCCTCGCGGTCTGGCCTTAGGGCGCCCGGGCACTCAGCGACTCTACGTTCTTAACCGTTTGGCCAACAGTCTTGCGGTCGTCAATCTCGGTTCTAATAGCCTTGAACGCGAAATGCCGGTGGGAAGTTTCGATCCGACCCCGGCGGTGATTCGCCAGGGCCGCGGATTCCTCTACGATGCGAAGCTCTCCGGGGCTGGGGTTGTTTCGTGCGCGTCGTGTCATATCGATGCTGAAAATGATCTCATCGCCTGGGACCTCGGCGACCCAAATGGTTCTATGGCGACCAATCGGGTCGTCATTGCTCCCGGGCTCCCTTCGGTACAAAGCACGTTCCATCCCATGAAGGGCCCCATGACCACGCAAACTCTGCGGGGGCTCCTCGGATTAGATCCGCTCCATTGGCGAGGTGATCGCACCAACTTTACGCATTTCAACGGAGCCTTTGACAGCCTGCTCGGCGGCTCGATCCTTACAGGGGCGGATATGCAGGCTTACCGCGACTTCATCAATACGGTAGTTTTCCAGCCGAACCCCAATGAAAACCTTGACCGCACTTTGCCGACTATATTTCCCAACGGTGGCAATCCGACGGCCGGCAAACTCAATTTCACCGTAGACCAATACACGGCCGGACTGACCTGCAACACTTGTCACCGCCTGCCCAACGGCAGCACCAACGCGATTATTCCCGCCGCGGCGTTGCGTGAATCGCAAGATTTCAAAGTCCCGCATCTACGGAACATCTACACCAAGCTCAATTTCACCCATGCGGCCGGCGCGACCAGCATCGGCGGTTTTGGTCTCACGCACGACGGAACCGATCCCGACCTTTTCACATTTCTGTCGCGGCCAGTGTTCGCCTCATTTTCGACCAACACAATCATCAAGAGAAACCTCGAAGCTTTCGTTCAATGTTTCGACACGGGGATGGCCCCGGCTGTCGGCTATACGCGCACCATGACATCGGTCAACGTCGACGCTGCGGCTACGGCCAACGATTGGTCATTGCTGGAAGCCCAGGCCACGACTCTCACGAATATCAATCTCATCGTCAAAGGCACTATCGATGGCAAAGTGCGCGGCCTGCTCTATCAACCGGCGTCTAACAACTATCAGAGTGACAAAACGGGCCTCGGTCCGTTCACGCGCGCCCAATTGAGAGCAAAGGTCCTCGCCGGTGACACTGTGACCTTAATGGGAGTTCCTCCAAAAACCGGCTATCGCCTCGGCATCGACCGCAATGAGGATGGCATCCTGGATGGGGACGTGGCTCAGCCAACATTGGAAATCGCGCGCGCCAGCAACAACTCGATTGTTGCCTGGCCCACTAATGCGAACGGCTTCCTCCTCGAGCGCGCGCCAGCGTTGCCCGCCAACAGTTGGTCGCCAGATACGAACGTTCGCGGACTCTCCGGCAACAAGTTCAACGTCACCCACTCTCTCTCGGAAAGCAACGCGCTCTTCTTCCGCTTGCGCGAATTGTAAAGCGAGTTGGCAAGTCTGACGCACACCCGCTTTTGGGACTTTAAGCTTGCGCCATCGTGCCGAGACGACGACAACGTTTCTAACATGTTTTCCCAGATTCGATCTGTTCATTTTGTCGGCATCGGCGGCACTGCCATGGCTTCCGCGGCTGTGGCGATGCAGGAAAAAGGCGTTGCCGTAACGGGCTCCGATCAAAATGTCTATCCGCCCATGTCAACGTTCCTGGCGGATCGGCGCATTCAAGTGATGTCCGGCTACGCTGAGTCCAACCTGGCCCATCGTCCTGACCTGGTAGTGATCGGGAACGCCATTTCGCGAGGCAATCCGGAAGCTGAATATGTCCTCGAGCGGAAGCTCGCTTACTGCTCGTGGCCCGAACTACTGAAGGATTTCTTCATTCGGGGCAAACGATCGCTCGTGGTCGCCGGCACGCACGGAAAAACGACCACAACCTCACTGCTCACGTGGGTCTTTGAGCACAATGGTTACAATCCGAGTTATCTTATTGGCGGTATTCCGAATAATCTTGGCCAGGGGGCGCGTTTCACCGAAAGCGAGTGGTTCATTATCGAAGGGGACGAATACGACACCGCATTCTTCGATAAGCGCAGCAAATTCGTCCATTACTTGCCTGAAGTTGCCATCATTAATAACCTCGAGTTCGATCACGCGG
>Ga0137394_10000237_pt1 | contig 38739 bp, 33 predicted proteins | sample czobulk116metaG_FD_108278 | JGI IMG/M metagenome (GOLD analysis project Ga0137394, IMG submission 108278) | Vadose zone soil microbial communities from Angelo Coast Range Reserve, California, USA - czobulk1.16 metaG | ecosystem: Environmental > Terrestrial > Soil > Vadose zone | place: USA... | reverse complement strand
GCCTGCTTCGCGGGATACCACCCGAAGAAGATGCCGACAGCCGCGGCGACGCCGACCGACAGCAGCACGGCGCCCGGCGAGATGGTCGTCGACCAGCGCAGATACTGCGCCAGCCCGCGTGCCGCCACCAGGCCGACGATCACGCCGACGACGCCGCCGGCCAGGCTGAGGGCGACGGCTTCGAGGACGAACTGGGAGCGGACGTCGCGCGCGCGCGCGCCGACGGCGCGGCGAATGCCGATCTCGCGCGTGCGCTCGGTCACCGACAGCAGCATGATGTTCATGATGCCGATGCCGCCGACCAGCAGCGACACCGCGGCGATCCCCGCGAGCAGCGCCGTCATCGTCCTGGTGGCGCGATCGAGCGTCTTCCCGAGCTGCTCGAGCGTCACTTTCTCCAGCCCCGACACGTTGCCGACGACCGCGCGAGCCACGTCGGGACGCAGGCCGCCCCTGGCGAGCGCCTGACGCGCCTGCGTCGTCACCGTGAAGTCGTCGGGCTTCTCGTCCGTGATGCCGTGGCGCGCGCGCAGCAGCTTCGTCACGTCGGCCATGATCCGTGACACCTCGCCGGTGGATGCGGCAGTGATCGTGATGTCGTTCAGCTTCGTCAGGTTCAGCAGGCGATGGACGGTGTTGAAGGGCATGTAGACCGCGTCGAACTGATCGTCGCCGGGCGCGGGCTCGACCATCCAGCTCGTCGTCGTCACCACGCCGGCCACGCGAAACGGCTGGTTCCAGATCGTCACGTCGCGCCCGACCGGGTCCTCTTCTCCAAAGACGCGTTGCGCGGCGACGCTGCCGAGCACGATGACCTGCGCCGCCTTCGACTGCTCGCCGCCGTTGAAGAAGCGCCCGCTCCGGAACGTCCAGGCGCGGCGAATCAGCGGGAGCTGCAGGTCGGTGCCGTGCAGGCGCGTGAACCATCGCTTGTCGCCCGCTTTCAGGTGGACGTTCTGATGCAGCCCTTCGGCGACGTACTGCACGCCGCGGAGAGCGCGAATCGCGATCGCGTCAGAGGCGGTGAGCGTGGCCGCCGATCCGAGCCCCGCTTCGCTGTCGCCCAGGCGCTGGCGCGCGGTCGGGTGATCGTGCTTCTCCATCGGATCGTCTTCGGGGTGCGCGAGCAGCGTCGGCGACATGAACGAGCCAACACGCGTAGCGCAGCCTTGTAGGGCTGCCAAGGTGGGGATGAAGAGCCTGTGAAGAAATCCGACGTTTAACAGCCCGTGGTGAAAGTCTGGCTGCATTCGACGGGCGATGCATCCCCGCTGGCTGCGTTGCTCCTCGTCTTCGAAGCCCTGCGCGACATCGTCACGTCGTCTCAACCCGGCCGACGGCTCGACCGCGCCACCGCCGAAATCGTCGGTCGCTTTCACCTTGTAATTGCCGGCGGTCACGACGATCAGGTTCATGCCGGCGGCGCGGATCTGATCCTCGATGGCGGACTCGGCCCCGGTGCCAATCGCAATCATCGCGAGCACCGCCGCGACGCCGATGGTCATGCCGCCGATGGTCAGCGACGTCTGCAGCCGGTTGCGCCGCAGCGCGCGTAAGGCGATGGCGAAGCTCGAACGCGTGGGCACTGGTTCCTTCCGGCCGCTACTCCAACGAGTGCGAAATACCTGGCCATCGCTCTGATGAGTTGGTCGTGTCGGGCAGGTGGGGTGGGTGGGAAAGGCTTTCCCTACCAGCCCTACGAGCCCTACCCGGCGTACCGCCCCTGCGTGCCGCCGACCCTAGGTCCGATCCCCGGCCGGCCCGAGCGCGACGGCCGCGAGCTCCGCAGCCGCGGTGCGGCGCGACGTGTTCGCCTGATCCGACACCACGCGGCCATCCTTGAATCGAATGATGCGCGAGCCGTACTCGGCCACCTGCGGCTCGTGCGTGATCAGCACGATTGTAATGCCGCGTTCTTCCTTCAGCCGCTGGAAGATCTCCATGACCTCGATGCTCGTGCGGCTGTCGAGATTCCCGGTCGGCTCGTCCGCCAGGAGGATCGCCGGATCGTTCAGCAGCGCGCGCGCGATCGCGACGCGCTGCTGCTGGCCGCCCGACAACTGGTTCGGGTGATGCTCCGCGCGGTCCTCGAGCCCGACCGCCTCGAGCGCTTCCATCGCGCGGCGGCGGCGCGCGGCGGGCGCGATGCGGCTGCGGTGCGCGTAGAGGAGCGGCAGCTCCACGTTCTCGACGGCGGACGTGCGCGCGAGCAGGTTGAAGCCCTGGAATACGAATCCGATCTGCCGATTCCGGATCGCCGACAGCTCGTCGTCGGACAGGCCCGACACGTCGCGGGCGTCGAGCCGATACCGTCCGCTGGTCGGCCGATCCAGGCAGCCGAGGATGTGCATGAACGTCGACTTGCCCGAGCCGGAGGGACCGACGACCGCGACGAACTCGCCGCGATGGATGTCGAGCGAGACGCCGCGGAGGGCGTGCACCGGCGCGCCCTCCATGGGGTAGACCTTCGTGATGTCCTGAACGGCGATCAGCGCCGTGTCCGCAGACATCTTCTAAGGCTCGATTCGTGAAACGTGAAGCAAGTTCCTGCCGGAGCGCCTTAGAAGCTGTCTCAGGCGCGGCCGCCGCGGCCGCGCGACCAGTAACGAAGCCTCGCTGGACCCGACGGGTTGCTTTGATCGTCGATCTTGGAACGCAGCTTCGTTACGGCTCATTCGGTCTTGCGCGGAGCCGGTGCCGGCGTCCCGTTCTTGCCGGCGAAATTGTAGATGATCGCCGCCTGCGCTTTTTCGGCGCCCGCCATGCCGTAGACCTTGCCCGCGCCTTCGAGCACGTAATATTCGTTGGCCGCGTGCGCGTTGCCGCCGTGCCCGGCGCCGCCCATGCCGATCGGCATCGAGACGGGCGCCACGCGCTGGCCCACTTCCTCGTTCGAGAAGAGATACGACGGCCAGTAGCCGCCGAGGATCGTCGGCACGTCGGACTTCTCGCCGTGCGGGATGTTGAACTGGTCGTACATCTGGTTCATCGCGCGCGCGATGTCCGTGTCGTACGACATCTTCGACCAGGGCACGTCGCCGATGATCTTGAGCTCGACGTCCTTGTAGCCGTTCCGATCGAGCTGCTCGCGGACGCGCTTCACGATCTCGAGGCCATTCATCTTCGGCACGTAACGGATGTTGTGCTTCGACGTGATCTTGTTCGGCAGGATCGCGCCGGCGCCCCCCGCGTACATGTTGCCGCCCCAGATGCCGTCCAGGTTGAACGAGACGCCGTAGCGCCCCATCTTCAGCATCGTGAAGGGGTCGTCGGCGATGAAACGCGCGACGCCGAGGTTCTCGGCGGCGACCTTCATGTCCGTCTTCGCCGCGGCGTTCTTCAGCTGCGTCGTTTCGGACTCGGACAGCGGCTCGAGGCCGTCTTTGAACCCTTTCACGAGCGGCGTGTTGCCGTCATCGGACACCAGGGAGGTCAGCATCTTCATGTGCCGCCACGCGGGGCTGTCCACCGACCGCTTGTTCGACCCGTGAATGTCCGACTGCACGGGGCCGCGACCCCATGATTTCCCGCTCGTCGTGAGCTCGAAGTACACGCAGCCTTCCGACCCGCCGCCGACGCTTCCGCCGCCGCTGGCCGCCTGCTGTCCGGACTCGCCGATGAGCGCGTCGACGTTCTTGAAGTAGTCGGGATGATCCTTCACGAACTTGCGCACGCCGACATCCATGCGCTCCTCATCGCCTTCCGCGACGAAGACGATGTTCACCGGCAGCTTGCCGGTGACCGCCTTGATCGCCATCAGCGCGTTCCACTGGGACATCTCGGGCCCCTTCGAGTTCGTGGCGCCGCGGCCGATCAGGACCTTCTTGAACGGCGCCTGCTCGACGATGCGCGCTTCGAAGGGCGGCGCTTTCCAGGCGTCGGGCTGCGTGACCGGCATGGTGTCGTACTGCCAGTAGATCGCGATCGTGCGCGGCGCGCCTTCGTCGCAGCGCGCGTAGACCACAGGATTCCCCGGCGCGCCCCACTCGGTGATGCCGACATCGTAGACGCGCGACTCCTGGCAGCCGAGCTGCTCGAAGAAGCCCTTCACCATCTCGGCGCTCTCCGGAATGCCTTCGCCGCTGTTGGAGATGCTCGGCTGGCGGATCCATTTCTGCAGGTTCACCACGTGATCGTCGATGTGCTCGTCGATGTAGGCGAAGACCTTCTTGAGATCCTCCGATGGGATCTTGCTCAGGTCGGGCTGAATCTCGGTATCGCCGGCCGCGCGGATACCGAGCTTCTGTTGAGCGGCCGGGGCGGGCGCCGCCGAGGCGGACGTCGACGGTCCGCGCGAGCATCCCATCGCCGCCGCCGAGAGCATGAGAACCGCAAGCCAGGTGCGCATAGCCTCTCCTCCGTGAAGGTCCCTATCTTAGGGCCAACGGGCCTTACTTTCGCGCCGGCTCCGGCGACGGCACCATCTGGGCGGGAGCCGTGACGACCTCACTATAGGCCCGCCATCTTCCGGCCTCGTCACCGTTTGTCACGCGGGCATCGAGCTGCCGCGCCAGCAAGTCGCGGCCAATCGTGTAGGTGACCCCATAGGAGCGGAACTGATTCAGGAATTTCAGCGTGGCATCGGCCGACGCCATCAGGGCGTCGCGCTGGAGCACGGCCGACGCCCGCGGAAAGTCGAGCTCGCCGTCGAGGTATCGGCGCGCGACATCGGCCTCCACGCCGTGCAACTCGTCCACCAGGCGCCCGACGCGGGCGTGCCGCTCCGCCTCCGCGGAATCAAGGCCGGCGAGCGGAAACAGCACGTCGCGCTCGAACGCGGTGCGCGGTTCGACCGGGAACGCCAGGGCACCGGCGAGAGACGAAGCGGCCTCATGGAGCAGCGACTGCGGGCTGAAGAGCGGCTGCACGAGCAACTCCGGGCGGCTGCGGCCGCCGCGCGCCTCGAGCAGGGCGTTGATCGTATGGTGGCCCGGATACGCTTCGTGACACGCGAGGTCGAGCGCGCGGTCGACGGTGAGCGGCAGCGCCGCGTTCACCTGAATGTGGCTCGCGAACCGTCCCTCGTAGCGCGTGAACGCGCTCCACGGGCGGTCGCGCACATACTCGACGGCTACGCGCTCGCCGGGCGGCAGGGCGACGTGGCGGGAAGTCGCGGCGCGACAGCCATCGATCGCGCGCGACAGGACCGCCGGGAGCCGATCCGGCGGGATCAGAAATTGCCGATCGAACGCCGCGTAGCGCGCCGCCAGATCTCCGCGCCCCGGCAGCATGCGTTCGAGCATCGAACGCACCTTCTTGTCTCGATCCTCCCGCCCCACCTGCCCTACCCGACCCACCTGCCCTCCCTGTCCTTCCACCCCAAAGAGCGCGCGCGCTTCTTCGTCGAACCTGGGGCGCGCGCCCTGCAGAATGTCGATCCGCGCCGCGACGGCACGCAGCTGGCGCACGAGAAACATCCGGCGCACCGTATCGTCTCGATCAGGGGCGGACGCCGCCGCAAGCGATTCGGCCAGCGAGGACGCGCCGATGCGGATGTCTGCCAGCGTCGCGCGACGCGCGCGGGCTTCGGCCTGCCAGGCCGGCGGGCCGTGATAATTGTCGAGGGAATCGGCGTCACGATCGCCGAGCGCGAGCACGAGGCGCACGTACGACTCGGCTGCGCGATCGAGGTCGCGCGCCGTCGTGTCCGATGCGCGGCCGCCGCAGGCGGCTGCCATCAACGCCGCGAGCGCGGCTGCGCGCGAGGCTCGCCGCATCATCGACCAGCATCCTAGGCCGCCGAACGGTTGCCATTCAATCTGGTGTGCTTTTGCGGCGAGCATGGCACACTGCACTGGCCATGATGCTCTCCCACCTCACGTCGAAGAGTCTGCACCGCCGCTCGGGGCGACTGCTCGCAGGGCTCCTGCTCGCGAGCCTTCCGGCCGGGCTGCTGTCGGCCGGGCTGACGGCCGGTCAGGCCGTCGAGCCAAAGCCGCGCCAGACGTCGCCGGGTCGCGGCCGGACGTTTGCCGTCGAAGAAGCGACGATCGCGGACGTGCACCGCGCCATCCAGCAGGGCGAGACGACCTGCAAAGCCATCGTGCAGACATACATCGAGCGCGCACGGGCCTATAACGGAACGTGCACGCAGCTCGTCACGCGCGACGGCGCCGCCATCGCGGCGCGAGCCGGTATCGTGCGCGCCGGATCGGCCACGTCGTTTCCCGCGTCGACCACGGCGGTCGGATCAGTCCTGCCGAGGTTCGACGAGTACGCCGGCCCGCCCATCGACTTCGGGCGTCTGGAAGCCACGAGCTCGGATCCGACCGTCTCCCAGCAGTACGGGATGGTCGTCGGTATCGCCAACGCCGGCGGGATCAACGCATTGAGCACGCTCAACATTCGCGGCGAGCGCTCGGTGTCCTGCAACGCACGCTGCGACGCTCCGCCAGCGTCGGGACCGATCCCGGCAAGCTGTCCGAAGACGTGCGACGATTTCCGGCAACAGCCCGACGCGCTCGAACGCGCGGCCGCGCTCGACGCGAAGTACGGTCGGCATCCGGATTTGAAGGCGATGCCGGTGTACTGTGTCGCGCTCTCGTTCAAGGACGTGTACGACACGGCCGACATGCGCTCGACCGGAGGGGGCGACGTCAATTATGCGATGGATGCGCCGCCGCGGGATTCGACGATCGTCGCCGAGCTGCGCGCCAAAGGCGCCATCATCTACGCGAAGGCGAACCTCGATGAGTACAACGCCGGCAGCGGCGATCCTGGCGGCGCGGCGAAGGTCGCCGCCCGCGCGTACGGAGCGGGCGCGCGCAGCACGTGGGGCGGCACCGCCTGCAACCCGTATGACACCGAACGCGAGACGGGCGGCTCGAGCTCGGGATCGGCCGCATCGGTCGCGGCCAATCTCGTCCAGTGTTCGATCTGCGAGGAGACCGGCGGCTCCTGTCGCCAGCCGGCGTGGCGCAACGACGTTGTCGCGCTCGTGACGACGAAGGGGTTGATGCCATACGGCGGCGCGATCGGCGCCGACCCGTATCTCGATCGAGCGGGCATCCAGTGTCGAACCGTCAAGGACGCGGCCCGCGTGCTCGACGCGCTGAAGGATCCCGAGCGCGGCTACTACGATCCCCGCGACATCTATACGGCGTTGCCGAAAGCGCTGATTGCGCGACAGCCCTACGCGTCGTTTGCGAACACAGCCGGCACGGGCATCAGCGCGGGCAAGCCGCTCGCCGGCAGGCGCGTCGGCATCGTGCGCGAATACATGGTCAAGCACGCGGCGAACGACGCCGCGATGAGCGACCAGGTGAACGCGGAAATCAAAAACGTGCTGCGCGATCGGCTCGGGGCGGAGCTCGTCGAATCGTTCGATCCGATGTATCCCGACGATCCGTCGATTCCGAACATGACCTATCGCTTCCAGCAGGCGCTCGCGGAGATTCTTCCGTTCCACATGCCAGAGTACCTGCAGCGGCCTCGCGGCGACGGCGCGCTCCCGTATGCGGTGCCCGGCTACGACGTCACCAAGCGCGACTACGCCGTGAAGGCGGGCGAGGGCCAGGCACCGTGGTCCGACCAGCTGAACATCCGCAGCGTGAACAGCGGACCGCCCTCCGCGAGCTTCGCGTTCAACCTCGCGCAGTACCTGCTTCGCCGCGGCGACGCCCGGGTGAAAGACTGGCCCAGCCTGAATGCGAACGCCAAGTACTACAGCGGGACCCGCGTGGCCGCGATGAAGAACTGGGAGAACAAGGTCGACCTCGCGTCCGACGGGATCACCCAGAACATCAAGATGCGCGAGGTCATGCGTCTCGTGATTCTCAACGTCATGCGGCAGAACAACATCGACGTCTTCGTGAATCCGACGACGACGATACCTCCCGCGCGAATCGGCTACGCGAACCAGCCAGCGGTCAACGATCGGCCGACCGGGCGGTTCCCGACGAGCGCGAATGTCGGCATCCCCGAGATCACGGTACCCGCCGGCTTCAACACGATCGTCTACGAGCCCGACTACGTGCTGAACGTCGCGAAGAACAGCTACGTCGCGGCCGCCAACGAGAGTCGGCGATCGACGCTCGAGCTCCCCATGCCGGTCGGCATCTCCTTTTGGGCCGGGCCCGGCGACGAGGGTGTCGTCATCAAGGCGGCCGCTGCCTACGAGGCCGCCACGGGGCATCGCAGGGCGCCTCCGGCTTTCGGTGCGCTGTCGCACAAAAAGCGCGAGCGCTGAACGTGGGCGTCAACGAGGCGCCTCCTGGTCGCGTCCTTTGTGCTAGCTTACGCCTCTACATACACGCTTCGAGGAGGGGACGATGACGCGCAGCTTGGGGTTTCTGTGTCTGTTCGCGGCGCTGGTCGGGATCTCCACGGGAATATCGGGCCAGGATCGGGCCGGCGCCTCGCGCCTGCCTTCGACGACCAATGGTGAGTGGCCCTCCTACACCGCGGACCTGCGCGGCAGCAAGTACTCCCCGCTCGATCAGATCAACGCCGCCAACTTCGGCAAGCTCGAGGTGGCGTGGCGCTTCAAGACGGACAGCCTGGGACCCCGCCCTGAGTACAAGCTGGAGGGAACCCCCGTCGCAATCAAGGGCGTGCTCTACACCACCGGCGGCACGCGCCGGTCCGTGGTCGCGCTCGACGGCAAGACCGGCGAGGTGATCTGGACACACAGCCTCCGTGAAGGGCGGCGCGCGGCAATCGCGCCGCGCCAGCTCTCGGGCCGCGGCCTTTCGTATTGGACCGACGGCAGAGGCGACGAGCGCGTCATCTACGTGACGACCGGCTACCGGCTCGTCGAGCTCAACGCGAAGAACGGCGCGCTCGTTCCATCATTCGGCAGGGACGGCATCGTCGATCTGAAGGTCGGCGCGGTCAAAGGCAAAGGCGAGCCGATCGATCTGGAGACCGGTGAAATCGGCGTGCACTCGACGCCAGCCGTCGTCAAGGACGTGATCCTCGTCGGGTCGTCGATGCGGGAAGGCGCGACGGTCTCGACGCACAACAACACCAAAGGCCTCGTGCGCGCGTTCGACGCGCGGTCGGGCAAGCTGCTGTGGACGTTCCACACCATTCCGCGCCCGGGCGAGTTCGGCAACGACACGTGGGAGAACGAGTCGTGGGCAATCAACGGCAACACCGGCGTCTGGACGCAGATCACGGTCGACGAAGAGCTGGGCCTGGCGTATCTGCCGGTGGAGACGCCGACGTCGGATTTCTACGGCGGCCACCGGCCGGGCAACAACCTGTTTGCCGAGAGCCTGGTGTGCGTCGATCTGAAGACCGGCCAGCGGAAATGGTATTTCCAGATGGTGCACCACCCGATCTGGAACTACGACATGTCGTCCGCGCCGATTCTGGCGGACATCACCGTGAACGGCCGCGCGATCAAAGCCGTCGCGGTCCCAGGCAAGCAGGCGTTCCTCTTCGTTTTCGACCGGGTGACCGGGCAGCCGGTGTGGCCGATCGAAGAGCGGCCGGTTCCGCAGTCCGACGTCCCCGGGGAGAAGACGAGCCCGACGCAGCCGTTCCCGACCAGGCCGCCGGCTTACGCGCGCAACTCGATCAAGGTGCCCGACGACCTGATCGATTTCACGCCGGAGCTGCGGGCGCAGGCGCTCAAGAATCTCGAGCGGTACAAGGTCGCGCCCTGGATGTACAACCCTGCGGTGCTCGGCAACGTCAACGGCATCCTCGGCGCGATCAACATGGGGAATGCGGTCGGCGGAACCAACTGGCCTGGCGTCGCCTACGATCCCGAGACGCACACCATCTACGCCAATGGGAACAACATCGGCATCACGTCGGTGTCGGTCGTCCCGCCGCCTCCAAGTTTTTCGGACATCCGCTACGTGTCGGGCGTCGCAGGGCGGCCGTTCCAGGAGGTCCTGGGGCCCGGCGATTGCTGCGCGGCCGATTCGCCGCGCGCGCAGGCGCAAGCCGCGGCTCAAGCGGCAGCGGCGGCGGCACCAGCGGCGCCAGCCCCTGCGCCGGCCGCAGGCGGCGGGGGCGGCGGCGGATTGACCGTCGACGGCCTGCCCATTCTCAAGCCACCGTATGGAACGATTTCCGCCGTCAATCTCGATCGCGGCGAGATCGTCTGGCAGGTGCCGCACGGCGACACGCCGGACAACGTTCGCAATCATCCCGCGCTGAAAGGCCTCACGATTCCCAGGACGGGCCAGGCGGGCACCGGCGGCATCGGCCTCATGGTGACGAAGACGCTCGTCGTGATGGGCGATCCGCAGCTGACGACGACTCTCGAACATCCACGAGGCGCCATGCTGCGTGCGTACGAGAAAGCGACCGGGAAGGAAGCCGGCGCGGTGTGGATGGTGGCGCCGCAGAGCGGCTCGCCGATGACGTACCTGGCGGACGGGAAACAGTACATCGTCGTCGCGATCAGCGGCGGCAACTACTCAGGCGAGTACGTGGCCTTCACGCTGCCGGCCCGATGAAGAGGCGCGCTCAAATGACGCGAGCGAGGGCGGGCATCAGCCGGCGGGAGGCCATCGGGCTCGCGGTGCGGCGGGCGCAGGCACGCTGGCGGCGCTGAAGAGCGGTGTCGCGTCCGCGCGCGATGACGATCAGTTCGGCGGCGTGAGCCCGACGCCGCCGCCGCCGGATTCCCGCTTCGAGAAGCCGCCGACCTGGGAATGGGCAAGTACGACAACTGGATCGGTCCGGGGCGAATCGTGCTGAACGTGCAGCGGCTCTACACCGAGTTCGACGGGACGTCGATACGTCCGGCATCCAGCGCGCGACCGAGGAGTACAACGCCATCAGGAAAGCAGCCTCGAGATCACCCGATCGACGGCGGGGGGCAGCAATCCGCAATCCGCAACGGCGTATTGCCTACTTCGCCGGCCCTTGTGTCTGCTTGCTGGTGCCGGGTCTGGCGCCCTTCTCGACGAGAAACTTGACGACGCTGTCGTACTTCAGGGCTTTTGCCGCATCGAGCGCCGTACGGCCGTCGTTGTTGGCCGCATTGACGTCGACACCAAGCTCCGCCGCCAGCGTGACGGCCTCCAGCGTGAGCGCTTCGCGCTCGCCCCGGACGGGCTGAACCCACGCTGTCCCGCCGCCCATTCCCGTGGCCGCCATCAGCGCCGTCGTCGCCTCGGTTCGATGTACAAACCCGGCGCCGCCTCGCCCCTCCACCACACGATCGCCATGATGCACGAACAGCGGATCGGCGCCGTGCTTCAGGAGGCGACGCATGACGCCGGGCTCGCTGAAGCGCGCGGCCAGCCAGAACGGCGTCGCCCCCACCAGTTCGGGAGCGAAGTTGAAGTCGTGTGACGAGCGGCGGGTGGGCGTCCACGTTCGAACCGGCGCATTCGAATCTGCGCCGTGGGCAAGAAGAGCGCCGACCATCTTTTCGTCCCGGCGCATGATCGCCGCGTGCAGCGCGGTGAAGCCGGACGCAACAACGTTGGGGTCGGCGCCATTCTCGAGCAGGAATTCGACCAACTCGCCATGACCGGCGTGAGCCGCCATGGCCGTGGCGCTGACGCCCCAGGCATCGGCGTCGTTCACGTTGGCGCCCGCAGCCACGAGGAGTTGCGCCGAGGCGAAATCACCCACGCGCGCCGCAAACATCAAGGCCGTGTCGCCCCCGTGCGGGATCGCGCGGTTGTAATCGAGATGACCGTGCGGCGACACCGCCATCACCTCGCTCCAGACGTCCGAGCGAGCATGAATGTCCGCACCGTGCGCGAGCAGCACCTTGACCACGTCGGCATGTTTTTGCGCCACCGCCCACATCAGCGCCGTCTGGCCCCGCGTAGAATGTGCGTTCACGTTGGCGTTCTTCGCGAGCAGCCGTTCGACGACGATTGGACTGCCCGAGCGGGCGGCGACCATGACGGGCGTCTCGCCTGCCAGGAGTGCTGCGTTCGGATTGGCCCCGGCCTCCAACAGCCGCTGGACCATGGCCGCGCTTCCATTCAGGCTGGCGGTCCAGAGCGGTGTGGCGCCCAGATCGTTCGCCGCATTCACCTTGGCCCCGGCGCGAATCAACAGGGTGGCGGCTTCGACATCATCCCGGTAGCTCGCCCAGTGGAGCGCCGTCGTGCCGTCCGCCTCGGCGGCGTTGACGCTCGCGCCCTGCTGAAGCAACGCGCGCAGCGCTTCCCTGTCGGCGTTCCTGGCGGCCTCGACCAGCGGTGGGCGACCGCCACCAGCAGCGATGAGAAGGACGCCGAGCAGCGGAATCAGACGTCGCATTGATCCTCCGGCATTTCTAGAGAGACCTGCTTCCATCTCTACACTCCGGAAAGTGTGTCGAGCGGAAGCTTGCCCGTGCTGCCGCCGATCCGCTCGACCGGCACGTCCATCTTGTCCATCAGCGTCACGAGCAGGTTGGCCATCGTCGGTTTGTCGGAGTACGTGAGATGCCGGCCGCCCTTGAGCCGTCCGGCCCCGCCCCCCATCACCAGGAGCGGCAGGTTGTCGCCGGAGTGCGTGGTGCTGTGCGAAATGCCCGAGCCATACAGGATCGTCATGTGGTCCAGCAGGGAACCGTCGCCGTCGGGCGTCGCTTTGAGCTTCGCCAGGTACTGCGAGAACAGCTGGACGTGATAACGGTTGATCCTGGACATGCGCTCGACCAGCTCGGGAACAAAGTTGTGGTGCGACAGCGGATGGTGCGCTTCGGGCACGCCAATCTGCGGGTATGGGCGCGCGCTTTGTTCTTTGCCGATCATGAAGGAAATGACGCGCGTGAGATCGGACTGAAACGCCAGGAGCTGCAGGTCGAGCATCAGCGCCAGGTGATCTTCAAAGACAGCCGGTGCGCCCTGAGGCTGCTCCAGCGTCGGCAGCTCGAGGTTGCTTTGCTGCTCCGCCTTCTCGATGCGCCGCTCCACGTCGCGCACCGCGTCGGCATACTCATCGACCTTGACCTGATCCTGCGGTCCGAGATCCCTCTTGAGGCTCACCAGCTTCTCGGTCACCGAGTCGAGAATGCTCTTGTGCTGCCGCAGCCTCGCCGCGCGCGCCGTCCGATCCGTACTGCCGCTGTCGCCGAACAGCCGCTCGAACACCGCGCGCGGATTCCACTCCATCGGCAACGGCTGCGTCGGGCTGCGCCAGGAGAGCGTGTGCGTGTAGACGCAGCTCAGGATGCCGGTGCAGGCCCCCGCGTTGGCCGGGGCGTCCATCGAGAGCTCGAGCGAGGCCACCTGGGTCTCGCGGGCGAAGTGCCTCGCGAGCAGCTGGTCCATCGACACGTCGGCGATGATCTCGACTTCGTTGCGTCCGCCGCGCGCGGTGCCCGTCAGGAACGAGCCCGAGGCGCCCGCGTGGATGTAGTTCCAGTTCGCCTTGAGGCCCGACAGGACGAGCATCTGATTTCGGTATGGCGCGAGCGGCTCCAGAATGGGTGAGAGCTCGAAGGCGGTCCCTTCCCCTTTCGGCAGCCAGTACTCCATGGCCATCCCGTTCGGCACATAGAAGGTCTGGAACCGATGCACCGGCTTGGCGGCGGCCAGCCCGCGGCGCGAGAACGCGGGAAGCATCGCCTCGAGGAACGGCAGCGCCAGCGTCGCGCCCAATCCCTGCAGGACGGTGCGGCGCGGCAATGATTTCGTGAGGAACGCCATGTCCATCGTCTCCTTGATAGAACCCGTAGAGATTAAAACCGTAGCCCGAGGCGCTCGGCCTCGTCGACCGGCGACGCTACAAAGGGTCGCCGGCCCTACTGCTGCTCCCTGTTGGGCACCGCTTCAGCCGTGCCAGACGTCCCGGCGGACGCTCTCGCGAGAAACGCGGGGCTTTCGACAATCCCCAGAATGAGCGCCGACCAACGGAAGTCGTGCGCCGCCGCGTCCCTGACGATCTTTCTCACCGTCGGCCGATCGTAGTACTCGAGTCTGCGGCCGAGCGCGTAGGCCAGTAGTTTTTCGGTGACCGTGCGGGGAAATTGCTCCGGCTGATCGAGCAGCAGCGACCGCAGCCCCGCAAGCCCCTCGACCTTCGCACCGCTCGCGGTCGTGCCGCTCGCGTCGACCGGCTTGCCCGATTCGTCAACGGTCCGCCATCCGCCGATGACGTCGAAGTTCTCCAGCGCGAACCCGAGCGGATCGATGATCGAATGACAGCTGTTGCACGAGGGATTCTGCCGGTGTTGCGCCAGCCGCTCGCGTATCGACGTCGGGATCGCGCCGGGCTTGTTCTCCGCGAGGTTGGTGTCCACGCCCGGAGGAGGCGGTGGAACGGGCAAACCGAAAATATTGTTCAGCAGCCATTTGCCGCGCAACACGGGAGACGTGCGATCGGGGTAGGACGTCGTCGCCAGCAGCGCTCCCTGTGCGAGCAGCCCGCCGCGCTGATCGTGGTTCGGGAGCGTCACTCGACGGAAGCGGCTTCCGTAGACCCGCGGAATGCCGTAATGCCGGGCCAGCCGTTCGTTGACAAACGTATAGTCGGCGCTCAAGAGATCCACGACGCTGCGATCCTCGCGTATCGTGCTGCCGACAAACAGCTCCGTTTCCCGCTGGAAAGCCTGCAGAAGGCTCAAGTCGTAGTTGGGATACCGATCCTGATCGACCACCACTTCCTCGACGCGGCGCAGATTCAACCACTGGGCGGCGAAATCGTCGACGAGCGCCGCGGTGGCGCGCGGGTCAGCCAGCAGGCGCTTCACTTCATTCACGAGGATCGCCGGATTCGTCAGCTGGCCGCGCTCGGCCAGCGAGAGCAGGCGCTCGTCCGGGATGCTGCTCCAGAGGAAGAACGACAGGCGCGAGGCAATCTCGATGTCGCTCAGGCGGGAAGACGCCGGGGCGGACGCCGCCTGTCTTGTCGACGGCGGATCCCGATGGACGCGCAGGAGGAAGTCCGGGTCGACGAGCATTCGTTCGAGCGCGAATTGAATCCCGGCGTCGAACGATCCGCCATCGCGTCGGCCGGTATCGAAGAACTCGACGAGCGTCTGCACGTCGCGGTTCACCACGGGCCGGCGATACGCGAGCCGCGCCACTCTCGAGAGAATCTTCGTCGCGCACGCCCGCTCTTCTGCAGCAAGCCTGGGCTGACAGACGAAAATCGAGCGACGGCCGGGCGTGTCCTTCGCTGGCCCCGCATTCTTGTATGGACCGCCGATCTGGACCGAGCCCACGCTCGCATGATTCATGTACACGTTGTCGTCCGTGATGACCCTGCCCCGCTGCAGCGGTTGCGGAAGGCCCTCCGGCTCCCACAGCTCCCTCACGAACGACACGCCGACGAGGTGCGGCCCCGCTGACACCTGGACGCGGATCTCCAGCCCCGCGTCTCCGTCGACCTGCATGTACTTTTCCCATTCGGGATCGCCGGCAAAGTTTGGTTCGCCGTCACCTGCGTAGCTGGTCGCCGCGGGCCGGCCCCTGGCGCCGCCTCCGACGGTGAACCGGTTCAGCAGCCTGGCGTCGAGCCGGACGTCGAGCTGCTGGGGCCATCCCATGCCTTTGAGGTAGTCCTGATACTGCCGCTGGAGGCGAACCTTGATGAGGTACTCGCCGTCGACTGGAAAGTCGTGGTGAATCGCCATGCCGCCGCGAGATCCGAGCGGCAGATCTTCGCTCTGCCGATCGTCCTGGATCACGTGCAGCGGAATCTCGTATGTCTCAATCGTCGGCCGTGTGGGAGGAAGCCCAGTCGCCAGCCGCGTCACCTGACGGGCGATCGACATGTAGCGCTCCAGGTGGGCCGTCGCAATCGAGAGGGAATCCGCGAAGTTGTCGAAGCTGCCGTCCGCGGTCTCGTCTCCAGGCAACAGCGGCTTCACATCGATGTCGAGCGCGAAGAGGTCGCGAATCGCGTTGTTGTATTCCGTGCGGTTGAGCCGGTGGACGGCGCTGATTCTGCCGGGATTCGGATTGGCGGACCACGCCCGGTCGATGGTGTTTTCCAACTCGCTCGCCACGGCGTGGTATGTCGCCGCGTCGGGCCGCGGCCTTCCGGGCGGTGGCATCGAGCCAGCCCGAAGCTTTGCGATAACTTTTTCCCACACCTCCGCGTTGGCCGGGCGCGCGAGGTCCAGGGTGTCGAGCGCCAGTCCGGCGGTGCGGAGTCTCTGGTTATGGCAGGTGATGCAGTACTTGTCGAGGACCGCCTGGGACTGCGGGGCGGTCGAACGCGCCGGCGCCGGCTGCGCCTGTCGGGCCGAGGTCTGCACGCCGGCTGGAGCCACGGCGATCCAGCCGCCGATGGCGAGCGCGACGAGCGACGCGCGCCCCGCCCGCGGGCGCGGCGTGACGATCTGCCGCGTCTGGTGCCCAAAAACCTGCATTGGCCCCCGGGTCATTGTGCCTGATAGGTTGAGTACAAGCAAAGGAACCTTTCTGGCGCGCCTGCGTCGGACCGGGGTGGTCAGACTCGGATCAGGCGCCAATCTGACCCGCCCGCCCGCATCGCCTGGAAGGATTCGAGGGTGTAGCCGGCGCCAGCGTGCGCTATCATCTGCTGGTCTTGCCGAAAAGGAGGTCAGCCGTGCGGCGAAGCTGGAGAATGACGACCCTGACGCTTCTCGCAGCCGGCGCCATGATGGCGGTCGGGAACGGAGCGGTAGCCGTCCAGACACCGCCCGCGTCAGGTGCCCAGCCCGGAAACAAGCTGATTGTCTACGGCGATATGGCGATGTTCCAGCCTCCAGGCCATCCGGAGAACTGCCTGCTGCGAAATCGCTTCAAGCGCGGGGAGCCGGTCGGCTTCCGCATGTTCGTTGCGGATCCTCAGACGGGCAACCGAGAGGAATCCGCTCAGCTCGTCGTCCACCTGAACTTTGCCGGCAAGACCCAGGACATTCCGATGCGCTACCGCGCCACCGCGGCACAGCCGGAGCGGCAGTTCTGGGTCGCCAAGTGGGTGGTGCCCGAGGACGCGCCCATTGGGATCGTCCGCTACACGGTCACCGCGACCGACAAATACGGGCGCACCGGAGAATTCAAGCCGTTCGAGGTCAAGGCCTCCCAACTGACAATCGTCGAGTAGAGAATTAGGAATTTGGAATTTGGAATTTGGAATGGGTGTACGAATTCTGAATTCTGAATTCCTAATTCTTAATTTCTCCTTTGCGCTCGTCGTGTCTGCAACCGCGTGCCGCGACGCGGTCCCTGCATCGATTCACGCTCAGAGCGAGGGCGCTCGATCCGCGCCGAAGAAAGAGGCCGCCGCTCAGCTGAAGACTTTGACACTCTCGCGCGCGGAACACACCAGGCCCGTGGTGGGCGCCGAGATCGACGCGGCCGCGGAAGGTCTGCCGCCACATCGAACGGTCGATCTGATCTGGGGGACCGTCGACGGAGGCTGGGTCGTCGAGGATGGTTACCGCTTTCGGGGAAAGCGATTCACCGACAGCACGAAAGTACTGGGACGCGCGACGGTGGGCGCTGACGGGCGACTCGCGGCCCATTTCACCATTCCGGAAGATTTCGGTGGCGTTCACTCCATCACCGTCTCCGATGCGGGCGTGCCTCTGGCGCAAGGCGGCATCGAGGTGACGCAGACCTTCGAGCTGCATCCATCCGAAGGACCGATCGGAACGCCGATCGAGCTTCGTGTCACCGGGTTCGGGTGGCGGACGATGGAGAGCACGTGGGTCGTGAATTGGGACAATCAGCAGGTCGGCTACGTGTCGGCTACCGATACGCGTGGCACGGCCGTGGCGCGTTTCCGCGCCAGCGGTCCCGTTGGCAACCACGAGATCCGGGTGTATACCGGCTACATGGGCCAGAGCTACTTGAATCACGAGCAGGCGCCCAACGCGTACTTGCCGCGGCCTCGATTCCAGTTTCGCGTCACCCCGGGCACAGTCGGGGCCGGCGGATACCTCGAGGCTTACCAGGCGCAGAAGGTGCCCGCCGCTGACAGCAGCGTCGCGGGCGCTACACTGAGCATTACGCCGTTGCAGGGAGCCGTGCACACGCGCGCGGTGCTCACAGGCGGCGGCTTTCCCGCGCACACGCCCGTTTCACTGATCTGGGGCACGCAGGCTGGAAGCCGCGTCTCGGGCAATGGCTTCGCGCCGAAGGAAAACGAGCTCGCGAAGGGTGTCGTCGCTGCGGATGGTCGTCTCAACGTTCCGCTGTCGATCCCGGAGGATCTCGGCGGCATGCACACCGTGTCGGTCAGGTCCGGCGACAAGACGCTTGCGCGCGCCTTTTTCGCGATTGAGACCAGCGTGGTGAGCATCTCGCCGACGTCCGGTCCCGCAGGAACGCCGGTGACGATTCATCTCAAAGGCGTCGGGTGGACGGACGTCGACAACATCTACATCGCGACGTACGACAACGCTTACATGGGATATGCGTGCGGCTTCAACAGTCAGGGCGACGTGACCGTCAACTTCACCGCGGCGGGCTCACCCGGCACGCATCTGATCGATTTCTATCCCGGCATCTATCAAGGGCCTGCCACGGACCAGCAACTCTATCGTCTGCCGCAACTCACTTACGCGGATGATCACCCGGGAAACAAGATACCGGCGTTGCGGTTTGCCTTCGAGGTGACGCCATCTCCCAGGCGGTGAAGTCTCGCCGAAAACCCTGAGATTCCTGGTCAGGTTTGAACTGGCACGCCTCCTGCTCCTTCGCTTGCGTTTTCCCCAAAAGCGTCTTGAATACCGACAGAAGTTGCACGTTATTGCACGTGTGTGTCAGCAGGTGGACACAAGGAGCATGGCGAGCACACCGGACGGAATTTACGAATGTCCGTACTGCCACCGAGGGCTGGCGTGGGTGCCGCAGCACTCGTCGGGCCGCGGCACGTTCGAGTGTGAGCAGTGCGGAGACTTTCCGGATCTGACGGAAATCACCGGCGGCGCGCGGAGCGTGGCGTTGCCCGCCGATGCGCAGCCGCGACGCTATCGCAAACCTGACGGCCGGCCGCGTGTGCTGCTCGTCGACGATTCCGACGAGTACCGCCTCCTTTACGCGCAGATGCTCGAACCGACTGCGACGGTCATCACCGCATCGCGGGGAGAAGAAGCCGTGGCCATCGCGTCCGCGGAGCCGATCGACGCGATCGTCCTCGACGTGATGATGCCGGGGATGGACGGGTTTCAGGCGTGCGAGCAATTGAAGGCCAGCCCGCTCACCAGAGAGATTCCCGTGATCCTGCTGACGTCTCTGGACGGCCTCGACGTGCCCCAGCGGGCCGAACAGGTCGGAGCCGTGGCTGTGGTGATCAAGCCGTGCGGCGCCGAGCGGCTCACGATCGCCATCGCCGCCGCAGTCGACCGCCGAGCCCGAGGCGCCACCGGTCGGACTTGAACGCGGCGTGAGTGCGCGCGGCCTGGCGTCGCAGGCCGCGTCTTCACGAATGTCAGAAGTCGAAATCTATCTGATCGTCGACGACCTCTCTCAAATCGGCGATCTGATGATCTCCAACGGGCGGTCAGGGGAGACCGCCGTGTCGATCGTGGAGCTGCACGGCGTCGTGCTGAAACGGTTTCGGTGACGGTGGCCAATCCAAGTACCGACGCGAAATGATGCGCGCGGGAAGAGTGTTCCCGATTGCGCCGGCGCGAGCACGGTCATCTGCTACACTCTGCCGCATGCGCTGCGGCACGGTCCTCGTTGCGCTGTTCCTGTCGGCCTGCGCGACGCATCGGTCGCTCACGGTTCCAGATGCGTCGGTCGGGCGACCGGCGGAGGCCCCGCGACCGCCGCGCTTCTCGGTGCCGCCCTCCGACGTCGAAGTGCTGCTCGTGAGTCAGTCGGTCCTGCACGCCGCCGAGATCTTCACGACTGCGTACGACCTGAGCATCGGAGAGGGACGCGCCCGCGAAGCCAACCCGCTCCTGGCGTCGCTGACCGACCGCCCGATCGCGCTGTCGGCGGTCAGCGGCGCGATCGACGTCCTGCAGGTCTATGCTGTGATGAAACTCCACCGGACGCACCCGAAGATCGCGCGATGGTGGGCGCTCGCGATGGTCATCGCTGAGACCTGGGCGACGATCAACAACGTCAACGCCACGAGCGAGCTGCAGCGCCAGCGAGCCGCACGCAGCGGCCGGTAGACCGGGGTCGGAGCGGGGTCGGACTGGGGTCTGCCCCGGCCTGACGTGCGCGGGTTGGTAGCCGCCTAGGTTTGGTGTTTAATCCCGCCGCGCTCGACCGGCGGCGCTTGCCGGCGCCGACGGACGCCCCGGCACGGTGTCGCGCTTGAGCGATCCGATGAGGTCGCTCAGATACTCCAGGCTTTCGATCCGCTCGAGGCCGAGCACGTAGATTTCGAACGTGATCGCCTTCACGATGGCGATCAACGCCTTGAGCGCGTCAACCGGCAGGGAATCGTCGCCCGTTCCGAGCAGATCCAGCACGGTGAAGAGCGTCGGCGGAATGGACGGGTGTTTCTTGCCCAGAGCGGCGAGGCTGGCCGAATAGTCGTCGGTCAGGACGCCTTCGGTCTCCAGCACCACGTCGGTTGCCCGCCGCGCGCAGGCCGTTCCTCCGGTCGTGAACCCCATATTCAGGCATCCGTCAGCTTCGTCCAACAGCTGGCGGATCTGTTCCGGCACCCGGTGATCGACCACGAGAAACCGGGGCGACGGCATCTCATCGTTGCTCACGACAGCGGACGGCTTCGTGGTCACGCAGGTCGCGCCTGTGCGTGGTGCTTCCGCTGCGTCCAAGCGTGCACCCGCGTGGCGACCTGATGCTCGGCGGTGTTCCCGAACTCGTCGCCGCACACGACGTCCAGTGTCTCTCCGTCATCGATCAGGCGGACGATCAGCACGCGGTGCCCCTCGGCGACGCGCTGCGAGCGCCTGGCGCTCCGCAGGATCGGGCCGTCATCGACGCCGAGGATGTCGGTGATTTCTATCTGCACTTCCGCCTCCCAGCGCGTCGTCGAGACGAGGAGGCCTTCGAGTCCGACGAGCTCGTCTCGCAGCGCCTGCAGCACGTCGCCCCGGCGCTTTGCCACCGTTGGCAGAACGTCATCGGGCTTCGGATGCATCGAGACGAACACCTTCACCAGACTCATGGAATTCGACTATGCCGCAAGCCTGATGCCCGCCGGCTCGAAGCGCAAAGGTGTGCAGGTATGGCGAGCGATGTGAACCTGGCAAGACGAGGGCGCCTCAACGTCGCCGAATCCGGTAACGAGTCTGGTGGGCGACGGCCGGTAGTGTCGCGGCTACTGCTATAGCTGAGCTACTGTCCCGTCTCCGTGGTTCGCGACATGATTCTCGGCCGGGGCAACCCTCCGCCTCCGATGACGCTAGCTGCTAGCGCCCCAACAGCGACAACAGCCCCGTCGTCAACCAGGGGACGTACGTGATCACCAGAACGCCCATGCCGAGGATCGCCATCATCGGCAGCGCCGCGGCGCACACTTCGAGCACCGGCCGCTTGAAACGGTAGGACGCGAGAAAGATATTCAGCCCGACGAGCGGCGTCAGGAAGCCGAGCTCGAGGTTCGCGATGAAGATGATCCCGAGATGCACGGGATGAATGCCGTACACGGCGCCGAGCGGCACGATGATCGGCACGACGACGACGAGCGCGGCCCAGATCTCCATCAACCAACCCACGGCCAGCAGGAACAGGTTCAGCACGAGCAGGAATGCCAGGCGCGACTTGATCGTTCCCTGCGCCCACTCGATCAGCCTCGAGGGGACCTGCGCGCCGACGAGATAGCTGGTCAGCCCCTGAGCGACGCCGAGAATGATCAGCACGCCGCCGACGATCGTCACGCACTCGGCGAAGGCGCGCGGCAGATCGCGCGTCAGCGACAGATCGCGATGGATGAACGCCTGCACCACGAGCGCGTAGAGCGCCGTCAACGCCGCCGCTTCGACGGCGGTCGCCAGCCCGCTGAACATCGCGACCAGCACCATGGCCGGCATCGCTAGCTCCCACTTCGCCTCCCACACCGACGCGAGCGCTTCGGATCCGCGGAACGGATAGCGCCCCGCCTTCGACACGATGCCTTCGCGCACGCCCCAGCCGGCGATCATGGTGGTGAGCAGGATGCCCGGCAGGATGCCGCCGATGAAGATGTCCTGGATCGGAATCTGCGCCACGACGGCGTACATGATGAGCGGCAGCGCGGGCGGCAGCAGCAGGCCGAGCGATCCCGAGGCCGTGAGCAGCCCGAGCGCGAACTTCTCGCGATAGCCGTCCTTCAGCAGCGCCGGGAACAGCACGCCGCCGAGCGCGAGGATCGTCACCCCCGATCCGCCCGTGAACACGGTGAAGAACGAGCACAGCACCGCGCAGACGACGGCGGTGCCGCCGGGAATCCAGCCGAAGAACGCGCGGAACACGCGCAGCAGCCGCCCGGACGCGCGTCCTTCCGCGAGCAGGAATCCGGCGAGCGTGAACAGCGGAATTGCCGGCAGCGTCGGCGACACGCTCAGCGAGTAGGTCTCGACGAGAATCGTGGCCGGCGTGACCCCGTCGTGCATGAACAGCAGCGCCGCCATGCCGCCGAGGATCGCGAACAGCGGCGTGCCGGCCACCGCCGCAAGGACGACGAGGACGTAGCCGGGCCACAGCGCGTGTCCTTCGAGGATCGACGGCACGCGCAGGAAGAGCACGGCGATCACGATCCCGAGCGACGTGAGCGCGCGATCGATCCAGACGGAACCACGTCGCGCGGCGGTCAACTGCTCACTGCGATCGACCGGATGAGTGACGGTGAGGTCCGTTTCGTCGCGTCCGCCTATCGGCGGACCTGCGTCCAGGTCCGCCCGAAGCCGGACCCCGGAGCGCCACACGAGACGCACCGCGATGAGCGCGAACGCGATCGGCAGCACCGCCTGCGCGATCCACGTGGGGATCCCGGCGCCGATGTTCGTCCCCACCTCGCGCTCGGCGGCCGCCATCCGATAGCCGCCCCACGCGAGCAGCGTCGCGGCACAGGCGCCGAACGCGGCAGCGAGAATATCGGCCCCGCGGCGCCAGCGGCCCGGGGGAATGAACGTGCCCGTGGCGAGCGCGAGCAGCTTCCCGTCGCGCGCCGCGATCGCCGCGCCGAGAAAGCCGACCCAGAGCGTGAGGTGTTGAACGATCGGACCTGAGGCCGGAATACCGCGGCCGAATGCCTTCCGAGCGACGATCTCGCTGAGCGGCAGGACGACCATCACCAGCAGCGCGAACGACGCGATGAGGTCCTCGAACCGGACGAGCGCGCGCTTCACTTGGCCGTGGCTGGCTTCTTGTTGTTCTTGCGGAATTCGTCCCGCGCCTTGGACGCGAGATCGAAGATGTCAGGCGGTATCTGATCCCCGCGCATCGTCTTCGCGAGGTTGTCGAACTGCTTGCGCCACTCGGGGTCGGTCGGCTTCGTCACCGTCAATCCGGCTTTGGTCATCGCCGTCACGGCATCCGCGTCCAGCTTCGGCACGGCCTCCTGGAGGCGCTTTTCAACGCCTTCGGCGGCGGCGGCGAGGTGCGGCTTGTCGGCGTCGGGGATCGCCTTCCACGCCTTCATCGTGATCACGCCCGCGCCGACGATCGGCGCCAGACCGATCTCGAGCATGTACGGCGTCTGGCGGTACCACTGAAAGAGCGACGCGGCGAGCGGCGGGGTCGGCAGCCCGTCGATCATCCCGGTTGTGAGCCCGGTCGTGATGTCTGTCGTCGCCATCGCGCGCGGCTGAAATCCGTTCGCCTTGTACCACTGCACCATGTTGTCGTTGCCGGCCGACGTCCAGAGCTTCACCTGCTTCACGTCCGCGACGGTCTGCACCGGCTTCTTCGTGAACAGCTGCGTCCAGCCGCCGTGTCCCCAGTTGAGCAGGATGAAGCCCTTCATCTCCGCGCGTTTCTTGAGCGTCGGCGTGAGCTTCGCGACGACGTAATTCAGCTCGTCGTACGACTCGAAGAAGAAGGGCACGTTGAACACGTTGAACGACGGATCGATCATCCCGAGGCCGGTGTTCGTGAACGCGCCGGCCTGCAGCGCATCGAGCCGCATTTTCCGCAGAACCATCGATTCGTCGCCCTGCGTGCCGCCGCTGTACACCGTGATCTCGAAGCGGCCGTCGGTCGCCTGCTTGAACTCCTCGCTCATCTGCTTCAGGTTCTTGTCCCAGATGGAGTTGGTCGGCACGAGGGTCGCGAGCTTGATCGTGGTCGGCGTCTGCGCGGCGACGGCGCAGACCGCGACGACCATGGCGATCGCAATCCGCAATCCCCAATCCGCAATCCGCAATGGCGTTCGTCCTACTGCCTGGCGCGCTTGGCGGACCATTCCATTTGTCCCAGACCGGCGATCTCGGCCTTGCCGTTGACGATCGAGTCGCCGTCGATGTCACCGGTCATCATCACGGTCATGTTGCCCTGCGGCGTCTGCGCGACCAGCGTGAGCTTCATGGCTTTCCCCTCCACCGTGCCGGTGACCGGGACTTCGCCCATCTGGCTGCCGAAGGTGCCGCTGATCTTGCCGGCCTCTTCCGTCAGCGTCGCGCTCGCAGGGAGGTCGCCGCCTGGAGTCTTGACCACCACGTCCCATTTGCCGGCCGCGACGACTGCGCCCGACGAGGCGGTGGACGGGGTGGACTCGGTCGTGGTTGATGGCGCCGGAGTGGTCGGCGTCGATTCCGCCGTATCCCGCTTGCCCTTCCAGTCGCCTTCAGCGAACCCGCCGAAGTCTGCTTTCCCGCTGAGCGTCTCACCTTCGAGCTTGCCAGTCAGCGTGATGTCGAGCGGCATGCCCTGGACCTGAATCGTGAACTTGAACGACAGATCGCTGCCGATGAGAGTGCCGGTGAACGGCAGCTCGCCCGCCGGTCCCTTGAAGAGGCCCGAGACTTTCTCGCCGTCCTGTGTGAAGGTCACCTTGGTCGAGTTCGTCCCTTGCGGTGATGTCACCGAGAGGATCCAGTCGCCCGCGATGGTGGCCTGGGCGAACGCAGGCCCCGCGGCGAGAACGAACAGCGCCAGCAGCGTGAATCGCAAGCGGGTCATAACAGCGGCTCCTGAAAATGTTTTAGTGGCCCGCATCGCCGGTGCGGCGAGCGGTGAGCGGGCCCTCACCGACGTTCCCGAGCTTCGCCGTGCCGGTGATCACGTTGCCCTCGAGCTTGCCCTTCATCGTGATCTCGAGCATCTTGCCGTCCTCGGGAACGGACCAGACGACGGTTACCACGTCGTCGGCGAGCCGCCCCTCGATGGGGTATTCGCCGTATTCGTCGGTGACCTGGCCGGTGAGCCTGGTGCCCGACTGGTTGATCGTCATGTTCACGCCGGTCTGACCGAGCGGCGTGACGAACTCGACGCGCCACGTGCCGGCCGCGCTGCGCTGCGCGAGCACGGATCCGGAGACGACGAGCATCGCCAGAAAGGCCGCCAGAATGTTTCGAATCATGTGTGAGTCATTTTACTTCCGGGCGGCCAGTTCGGGTGCGCGAAAGATGGATTCGAGCGCCCGCGTGCGGTAAGACGCCCGGGCGCGGCTGAACGGTGCGCCATTGGCGGCCGTCAGGCGGGCGGCGATCAGCCGGCGCGCGATGAGATCCGCGCCGCCATGGATGCCGGGGAGGCCGGCGACTTCCCGCTGCAGCGTTTCAGCGGCTTCCGCCGTGGCGTCGGGATGGTGCACGAGCGCGGTGGCCAGATACCGGGCATCGCCGGCGATCCAGGGATGCTCGACGCTTCGATCCGCCGGCGTCAGGTTGTATCGCTCGAGGTATGCGAGCGCACCTGCAACGCGCAGACGCAGCTCGTGCGCGAGCGACTGAAATCGCCACAGCTCGCCGCGGCTGACGCGCCCGGCCATCACGGCGTCGCTCCAGTACAGCCGGCTGGTGCCGGCGATCTGCAGATCGATGCGCTGCTGGAGGCGCGCGTCCGCGAAGGGGATGACGGGATCCCACTCGCAGTGCAGCTCCGCCTGGTGCGCCACCGAATACTCATGACAGATGACCGCGGCGAGAGGTGTCGCCGACGGATGGACCTGCAGGGCGGCCTGCGACGTCAGCACCACGCGCGCGCCGTTTCCCACGTGAATCGATTGCTGCAGCATGTCGCCGCCGAAGATCCCGGGCCCCGAGCAGGCGATGATGACGTAGGCGGCGCCGCCGAGATCGAAGGCTGCGCCGATGCGGAACGGCGCCTCGGCGTACGAGTGCGCCAGGATGGTGCGGCCGTGGCGCGCCTCGAAGACGAGCTCGAGGCGCGCCTTGCGGCCGATGGCGGCCGGCGCACGAGAATCGGGTAATCGGCTAAGGTAATTATCCGGTCCGCAAACCCAAGCCGTCATTCGACGACTAACGGCACGTGCAGCCATCCCAAATAGCGACCAACCGCCACGAGAGCGAACGCAATCAGGATTGCGATCGCGAACAGACTGCTTCTGCGAAACGTGCTCATCGGTTCCTGCCTTTCCATGGCCCCGCCGCATCGCGAAGCTCAATCTCGCCTTCGGTCACGTCGTGTATGACGGCATCCGTCAGCCTCGGGCTCATTCCCTTCATCGTTCTGTTCCGCCGGTCGAGCTCGCCGGCGAAGGTGACCGTGCCCTCTTGATTGAATCCTGTCTCAATTACCCAATTCCTCGTAGAGGAGCTCGCGCCGGATCCACGCAACCACATCCGGCATACCAGCTCCCGTCTTCAGATTGGTGAACACGAACGGGCGGTCTCCGCGCATCGTCTTCGCGTCGCGCGCCATGACGCCGAGGTCGGCGCCGACGTGTGGCGCCAGATCGGTCTTGTTGATGACCAACAGGTCCGATCGTGTGACGCCGGGACCGCCCTTGCGCGGAATCTTGTCGCCGCCCGAGACGTCGATGACGTAGATCGCCGCGTCGACGAGCTCGGGGCTGAAGCTCGCGGCGAGGTTGTCGCCTCCGCTCTCGAGAAACACGATGTCGAGCCCGGGATGGCGCGCGGTGATCTCGTCGAGCGCGTCGAAGTTCATCGACGCGTCCTCGCGGATCGCCGTGTGCGGGCAGCCGCCAGTCTGCACGCCGATGATGCGGTCGGGCGTGAGCGCCTCGCTGCGGACGAGGAATTCCATGTCTTCTTTCGTGAAGATGTCGTTGGTGATCACCGCGAGCCGATAACGCTCGCGCATCGTCTTGCACAAGCTGTCGACGAGCGCCGTTTTGCCCGAGCCGACCGGTCCGCCGATCCCGATGCGAATGGGTTTGCGCACTATGTCAGGAGAACAGAGAGGACATCGTCTCCTCCGTTGCCGCTACCTCCGTCGTTGCAATGCACGTACGAGGAACGCGCTGTGACCACGAAGACACGAACTCCACGAAGCAACAGCAAGGGTGGTTTGCTTCGTGTTCTTCGTGTGTCTTCGTGCTTTCGTGATCGAGACTGCTGAACCATGACGAGACCCGCTCTTCGTCGCCGTCGTCTCACGATCTGAACAACCGCGAATGCAGATGCTGCTGCCTCATCATCTCGATGTCGAGCGCCGGCGAGAACGATTCGACAGCCGCGTCGCGCTCGATGATCCGATCGACCACCGCCGGCACCCGATCGAGCGTCCGCGCGAGCAGGGCGTGCGCGTCGCTCTGGCCGACCGGTATCAATCGCATCGCCGCGGAGATCGTCGCCGCGAGCCGGGTGTACGCGAACGCATCCACGGCGCGGCGACGGTCGACGCCGGCGCACGCACAGACGACGGCAAAGGCAATCGGCAGCACTGGAGCCAGACGGCCCCCGTGCGCGCGCGTCACGAGATCCGCCAGCCGGGGATCCGGACTGAGCGCCTGCCATGTCGTGAGGAGACGCGCGCCCATCGCGCGCGTCGAGCGGCGCGCGCCGGACGAAGGGCGCAGCGCCGTCAACTCATCGTCCAGCAATTCGAGCGCCCGCCAGTCGCCGTCGGCGACCGCGCCCCACGCCTGCCACACAGCCGGGCCTTCCATCCGGCCGATCGACTCGTCGAGGCACGCGTCGATCCACGCACGCAGATCGTTCGTCGACGCGACGCGACCATCGGTCGCCGCCGCCTCCAGACCATCGGAGTACGCGAACGATCCTAACGGGAACGCGCTGTCACACAGATGCAGCAGCGCCAGTCCGGCCATCCTGCCCTCTGCCATCTTGCCTTCCGGGCCCACCCACCCTACCTGGCCCACCCGCCCTACCTGCCCTACCTGGCCCACCCCCCTACCTGCCCTGCCTGGCCGTCCCGCCTTCTCAGTGCTGGTGGGCGGCCACCGTGGCGGCCGGCGTGAAGGGCAGCCTCGCGCGCGTGTACGGCATACGGTGTTGCTGCAGAAGCTGCTCGACGCCAGGCACGTCGGGACAGACCAGCGCCTGCTCGGTGATCATCACCGGCTGATGGCGATTGCCGATGTGATAGGCAAACAGCGCCCACTCCTGTGCGCTTCGCGGTTCGACGATGAACACTGGCTCCTGGCGCTCGACGATCGCGACGACGAGCCGCTCCTCGTCCAGGACGAAGCAGTACCCGCCGCGCAGCACCGTGCCGCGCGGAAGCGACGTCCCGAACTCCACGCCGGCATCGGTGCGCCGCCGGCCGTGCGCTTGCGTGCGATCCTCCCAGCCGAGCGTCACGGTATCGCGCGAAAACCGGCGTGCGCTTTCGGGCAACGCATCATCTTTGTAGACCTGCTGGACGACGGTCATAAAAATCGAACTCTGACGCGCTTTCAAACCCACGCAGGGGCCGACCCGTCTCTCGGCCCCGGGCGGACACGCCGGTCCGCCGTGCGGCACGGTTCCTCGAGACGTGTTCTCGTCCGTCTAGAACAGGAAGTACCGCTGCGCCAACGGCAACACATCAGCCGGCTCGCTCGTCAGCAGCTCGCCGTCGGCGCGCACCTCGTACGTCTCCGGATTGACTTCGATCCTCGGCAACGCGCCGTTCATCACCAGATCCTGCTTCCGCACCGTGCGGCATCCGCGGACGGCGGCCGTGGGCCGCGCGAGGCCGACCAGCGCGCCGCTGTCGATGCCCGCCTGGCTCACGAAGTGGACGCTGCAGGCGTGCAGCGCGCGCCCGTAGGCGCCGAACATGGGGCGCGCGACGACCGGCTGCGGCGTCGGGATCGACGCGTTGCCGTCGCCCATCATCGCGCCGGCGATGAAGCCGCCCTTGATCACCAGCTCAGGCTTCACGCCGAAGAACGCCGGCTTCCACAGCACGAGGTCCGCGATCTTGCCGACCTCAATCGATCCCACCTCCGAGGCGATCCCGTGCGCCATCGCGGGGTTGATGGTGTACTTCGCGATGTAACGGCGCACGCGCAGATTGTCGCTGCCGGCCTGCTCGCCCCGCAGCGGCCCGCGCTGCCGCTTCATCTTGTCGGCCGTCTGCCACGTACGGCAGATCACTTCGCCAATGCGCCCCATCGCCTGCGAGTCGGACGACATCATGCTGATCGCGCCGAGGTCGTGCAGCACGTCTTCCGCGGCAATCGTCTCGGGGCGGATGCGCGAATCGGCGAAGGCCACGTCCTCCGGCACGCCCGGCGAGAGGTGATGACAGACCATCAGCATGTCGAGGTGCTCGTCCAGCGTATTGCGCGTGAACGGCATCGTCGGATTCGTCGACGAGGGCAGGACGTTCGGCTCGCCGCACAGCCGGATGATGTCGGGCGCATGGCCGCCGCCGGCGCCCTCCGTGTGATACGTGTGGATCGTCCGGCCGCGGATTGCCGCGATCGTGTCCTCCACGAAGCCGGTCTCGTTCAGCGTGTCGGTGTGAATCGCCACCTGGACATCGAACTCGTCGGCCACGGTCAGGCACTGGTCGATGGCCGCCGGCGTCGTGCCCCAGTCTTCGTGCAGTTTGAGGCCGAGAGCGCCGGCGCGAATCTGCTCGCGCAGCGCGGAGGGGCCGGAGCTGTTGCCCTTTCCCAGAAAGCCGAAATTCAGCGGAAAGGCCTCCGCCGATTCGTACATCCGCCGGATGTTCCAGGCGCCGGGCGTGCAGGTGGTCGCTTTGGTGCCGGTCGCCGGACCGGTGCCGCCGCCGATCAACGTCGTGATGCCGGAGTGAAACGCGTCGGGAATCTGGTTCGGCGAGATGAAGTGCACGTGCGAATCAATCGCGCCGCACGTGAGGAGGTGCCCTTCGCCAGCCAGCACCTCGGTCGAGGCGCTGATGGTGAGGCCCGGCGTGACGCCGTCCATCACGCCCGGATTGCCCGACTTGCCGATCGCCGAGATACGGCCGTCGCGGATGCCGACGTCGGCCTTCCGAATCCCGGTGCTGTCGACGATGACGGCGTTCGTGATCACGAGATCGGGCGACCCGTTCTCGCGGCTCGCCGTCGTCGACTGCCCCATGCCGTCGCGGATGACCTTGCCGCCCCCGAACTTCGCCTCGTCGCCGTACGTCGCGGCGTCGTGCTCGATCTGGATGATGAGATCGGTGTCGGCCAGGCGGATGCGATCCCCCGTCGTCGGGCCGTAGTGGTCGGCGTACGTGCGGCGATCGATTCTCATGCTTTAACGAATTCGTCGACCGCTTTCAGCGCCTCCGCGTGGACACGGTCATTGTCCAGCGGCCCCTCGACGAGCTGGTTCAGCCCGAATATTTCGCGCGTCCCGCCTATCGCGACCAGCTCGACTTCGCGCGTGTCGCCCGGCTCGAATCGCACGGCCGTTCCTGCGGCGATGTTCAGCCGCATCCCGTATGCCGCCGGGCGATCGAAGTCGAGCCACCGGTTCACCTCGAAGAAGTGACAATGCGATCCGACCTGCACCGGGCGATCGCCGCGATTGCTGATCGTGATGCGCCGCGTCGCGCGCCCCGCGTTCAGCTCGATTGGATCGGAGGCAAGGAGATATTCGCCGGGAATCATTGGAGCTCTTGACCATAGAGACACAGACGCACAGAAGAGTTGCACCGTTGCTGCGCGCGGCGGCGGCCGCGCGCCTGAATGGAATCCTCAACCCCAGAATCTCTGTGTCCCGGTATCTCCGTGGTTGAAAACCTCCGCGCTCTCTCCATTTGCTCCGTGCCCTCCCGTTATCGGATCGGATGGTGAATGGTGACGAGCTTCGTGCCGTCGGGGAACGTCCCCTCGACCTGAATCTCGGGAATCATGTCCGGCACGCCGTCCATCACGGCGTCCGCCGGGAGAATCGTCGATCCGACGCTCATGATCTCGGCCACCGACTTGCCGTCGCGAATCAGCTCGAGGATCTCCGATGTGATCAGCGCGACCGCTTCGGGGTGATTGAGCTTCAGGCCGCGGGCGCGGCGCTTGCGCGCGAGCTCGCCGGCCGAAAAGATGAGCAGCTTGTCGACTTCGCGCGGCGTCAGGTGCACAAATAGAGTCTCGAGCGCTGAATCATACAGCAGCCCACCAGCGGGATGGTCCAAGACCGTCCCCTACCTTAGCAGGGCCACCGTGTGACGATCGCCGATGCCGAGCCCCGAACGGCTCGCCCGACAGGGGTCTTCGGTCGATCGCGAGCCTGAAAACCGCGCCCTCACCGATGCGCGATTGATGCTGCGGTATCATCGCAGCCATGTCCTCCAGTCATCATTGGTTCCCGTTCAGCGCCCTGTGCGCCACGTCTGCAATCGTCATCGCCGCCTGCAGCAGCCCCGAGCCGGCGAAGCCGCAGCCGCCCGCCGCCGCGGCCACGCCTGCCCCGGCAACTCCGCCCGCTCCGGCGCTTCGCGTGTACGTGACGAACGAGACGTCCGGCGACCTCACGGTGATCGACGCCGGCACGCAGACGGTCGTCGCCACCGCGCCGCTCGGCAAGCGTCCGCGCGGCATTCAGGTGAGCCCCGATCGCAAGTCGCTGTATGTCGCGCTCAGCGGCTCGCCGCCTGCCCCGCCTGGCGTGGACGAGAAAACGCTGCCGCCCCCCGACCGCGCCGCCGATGGGATCGGCGAGGTGGACGTGGCAACCAACAAAGTGAAGCGCGTCATCCACGCCGGCAACGATCCGGAGCAGCTGGCCGTGAGCGCCGACGGCACGCGTCTTTACGTTGCCAACGAGGACGCCGCGCAGGTCAGCATCGTCGATATCGCCTCGGGCGCCATCGTGGCGTCGGTCAAGATTGGCGAGGAGCCCGAGGGAGTGGCGATTCGGCCCGACGGCCGCGAGGTGTATGTGACGAGCGAGGGCGACGGCGCCGTGTTCGCGATCGACACGAAGACGACCAAGGTCGTCGGGCGGATTCCCGTCGGTCATCGGCCACGATCGATTGGATTTCTGCCGGATGGCTCGCGCGCGTACGTGTCGCTCGAGAACGACGGCGCAATCGCGGTCATCGACGCGCCGCGGCACAAGTTCCTGCGGCTGATTCAGCTCGAAGGCAAGGGGAACACGCCCAAGTCGCGGCCCATGGGGATCGCGGTGCATCCCGACGGCTCAACGGTGTTCGTGACGACGGGATCGTTCGGCCATCTGTTCCTCGTCGATCCGGCGAAGAACGCCGCGGTCACGTCATTCGAGGTCGGTCAGCGGCCGTGGGGCGTCGCGCTGCTGCCGGACGGCAAGACGGCGTATACGGCCAACGGCCCGTCGAACGACGTCTCGGTCATCGATCTGACAACGAAGCAGGTCGTCAAGAAGATCGCGGTTGGGCAACGACCATGGGGAGTGGCGGTGGTCGACGGTCGATGAACGATGGACGTGCGGGGTGCGGGGTGCGACGTGCGAGGTGCGACGTGCGACGTGCGTCGTCAGCGCATGAGATCGATGTTGAGCTCGGCCCCGAAGAGCATCGTCCGATCATTGTCGGCGGCGGCGAACTTGAGCAACGTCGCGAGGTTCTTCGCCACGTTGCCAGTGAAGACCGTGCGGCCGTTGACGATGACCTTCACCGGCTTGGCGAAGTCGAACTGATCGGGCGACACGAGCAGCGTGAACGCCGCCACGCCGCGCGTCGCCGCCTCCACGGTGTTTCCGCTCCGTGTCAGGTCGACCCGGCCGGTCGCGCCTCCGCGCGCGAAGAGGTGCCGCGGCGGCCCGGGCACGATCGGCGGCTGGTAGATCCCACTGAGCTCCACCGGCAGGTTGTCGCGTGCGACGAGGAGATTGACCTTCGATCCCGGCGACGTGTCTTCGAGCGCCTCGCCGACGCCCAGAGCAGACGGCACCGTCTGATCGTTCAGCCGCACCAGGACGTCGCCCGCCTTGAGGCCGATGCGCTCGGCGTTCGAGCCGGGCATCACGCGATTGATCCGCGTGCCGTTCGAGCGCGCCCCGAAGTCGGCGGAGGGCGCCACCGGCATATCGTTCAGATCCGCCAGCGACCTCGCCTCGTCATTCGGCGCGCCGAGGCGGTCGATGATCAGCCAGTGCGCGCGGCGATGATCGACGGTGGTGCCGACCTCCCACGTCAGCGTGTCGGGATATGGCGTGCGCGGATGATCGCGGACGAAGGCCTCGAACGTGTCTTTCACCTCCGGCCACCACGCGGTGTTGTGGCCCGCGCCCGGCTGCGGGTAGTAGTCGACCGACACACCGCCGCGCTTCATGTGCTCGATGTACGGATCGACGACGCGCGTCGGGTAGAGCGGATCGCGCCCGCCGTTCACGGCGAAGATCGGCTTGTTGCGCAGGTTGTTCACGAACGCCAGGCCATCGTCTATGTCTCGAGCCGCCAGCACCATCAGATAACCGTTCAATGGCAGGATGCTCGCAAACGGCGTCGTCTCGCGCATGGCGATGAAGTAAGCGCCCGTGCCGCCGTCGGACACGCCAGAGATAACGACATGGTTCTCGTCGATGTTGTAGTTCCGCTTCACCGCGTCGACGATGTCGACGAGATTGCGGGCCTGATCATCGCTCCACCACGGCGCGTCGGCCCAGGCGTACGGAATCACGTAGATCTGCTCCGCGCCGGCGAGCGCGCCGATCGCGCCGGTGCCGACCGGGGCGCTCGTCGCGCGGCCGCCGACACCGCCGTGCAGCTGAAAGCGGACCTGGTAGCGGCGCGCCGGGTCGTAGGTCTCCGGCACGTTGAGCGCGTAGAAGTGATCGACGCCGTCGCGCGGCCGGATTTTCAACCGCACGACGCCGGTCGGCTGCGGCCGGTACGTACGACCGCGCTGCAGCCGGCGATACGCTTCGTCGAAGCTGACGCGGGTACGGAGAATGCCGTCGACGAGCCTGGCGGCTTCGGCAGGCGAAGCCGCGGACCAGAAGGCGTCGAAGGCGGCGTCAACGGCCGAGGTCTGGGCCGCCGGACGACCGCTGAGCAGCGCGACGATCGCGCATGCGGCGGCGCAGCCAACCACGATTTTGCGAACCATGCGAGGGTGTATAACATAAACGGGGCCAGGCGCCATGGGCCAGGGACCGGGCTCGGCCTGTTTTGAAACGGTTCCAGGAACCAGGAACTCCGCGGAGGGGTAGCTGATCGTGAACGCACAAAGGACATCCGCTGCTTTGCTGTTGATCGTTTCACTCGCTGCGAGTGTTCTTGCCGCGCGGCAGGCCGCGCGCCCCGCGCCGAACGAGAAGCTGCCGCCGCTCTCCTATGTGTGCCCGATGGTGCAGGATGCCGAGGTCCTCGAGGACAAGCCCGGCCTCTGTCGAAAGTGCGGCATGACGCTGGTGCCAACCAGGCTCGACTCGATCTGGAGCTGTCCGGTCCATTCCGTGGTCGCCGAGTCAAAGCCGGGGAAATGTCCAATCGACGGGCGGGATCTGATTCAAGTGACGGTCGCGGTGTCGTGGACCTGTGCCGGGAGCACCAAAACGTCGGTCACTCCCGGTACATGTCCTGATGGATCGCCGATGGCGAAGACCCATTCGCCGCGCCCGCACGGCGATCACAATCCGCAGCACGGCGGCCAGTTCTTCATGGCGTCGGACAACTGGCATCACCTCGAAGGCGCGTACCTGCCGACGGGCGTCTTTCGGATGTACCTGTACGACGACTACACGAAGCCGCTTCCGCTGAAGGACGTGCGGAGCATCGCGGGCAGCGTCGTGGCGAAGGACTCGAAGACGTCGAAGGAAATCACCGTGCCGCTGGTGCGGACCGGACGCTATCTGCAAGGCACGGTCGGCAAGCTGCCGTTCCCGGCTGAGATGTACGCGAAGGTGAAGTTCAAGGCCGACGCGCCTGATAACCGCTTCGACTTCACATTCCCGGCGTATTCGAAGGAGCCGGCCGTCGCCTCGGGTCCGCGGATGACGAGCGCGCCGCCGGTGCCGGCGCCCGCGTCGAGCCCCACACCGGCCCCAACGGTTGCGGTGGCGGCGCCGGGCGGCGCTGAAATCTCATCGGGGGTCGATCCCGCGCTGGTGCCGCTGCCGATCCCGGAGACCGTCCCCGAGATGCTCGCGCAGCTCCGCACGCGCACGGATCAGATCCGCGCATTCATCGATCGCGGATCGTTCGCCAGCATCTACGTGCCGGCGTTTCAGGCCAAGGACCTCGCGCTCGCGCTCGACGAACACAAGCAAGAGCTGCCTGCCGAGCGGCGCAAAGTCGCCCAGCCGGCGATCACGAAGCTGGTGCGCTCCGCCTACCTGCTCGACGCGTTCGGCGATATCGGCAACAAACAGCAGATCGCCGATGCCTATTCGAAATTCGTCGAGGCCGCCAACGACATCCAGTCGGCCTTCCCGCATCAGCCATGAGCCGGAAGATCATCGCCGCGCGCGCCGCCCTCGCGTGCGCCCTCGTCTGCGGCGCCGTCGCGCTCGCCGTTCAGCGCGGCGAGGCGCACAAAGCGGTGACGTCGAAGTACACCTACAACGACGATGTGTTTCCGATCCTGCGAGACCGGTGCTCGCGGTGTCACGTGGCGGGCGGCGTCGCGCCGATGTCGCTGATGACCTACGACGAAGCGTTTCCGTGGGCCGAATCGATCCGCGCCGAGCTCGTGGCGGCGCACATGCCGCCGTGGAACGCCGAGGAGGGGTTCGGCGAGCTGAAGAGCGCGCACACGCTGTTGCCCAAGGAGCTCGACGTGCTGCTGACCTGGGCGACCGGCGGCAACCCGCGCGGCATGCTCGATCAGAAGCTGCCGGCGGTCACGCTGAAAAACGACTGGACGATGGGCGCGCCCGATCTCGCGCTGCGGATGCCCGCCGAGTTCACGCTCACCGCGGACAAGATGGAGGACACGCACGAGTTCACGCTGGCGACCGCCACGCCTGAGGCGCGCTGGGTGCGCGCCGTCGATCTGCTGCCCGGCACGCCGTCAATCGTGCGCAGCGCGATCGTGTTCGTGAAGGCGGATGCGGCGCAGGACGCCCCTCCGGCGTCCGCGCCGGCGCCCGAGCGAGTGCTCGCGCGATGGCTGCCCGGCCAGGACCCCGAGCCGATCGACGGCGGCGCCGCGTTTCGTCTGCCGGCCGGCGCCCAGCTCGGCGTCCGCATCCACTACAAGAAAACCTGGCAGTTCGAAGGCAAGCCGCTGTCCGATCGCAGCACCGTCGGCGTCTATTTCGCGCCGAGAGAGGCGCGCGAGCTGCTGATGCTGCCGATCGACTCGCCGTCGGCACCGGCCGGCGCCGCGAACCAGACGATCACGTTCAGCCGCACGATGACCGACGATGTGCAGGCTGTCGCGTTGAGCCCCGATCAGGTGCCGGCGAACATCACGCTGCAGGTCGAAGCGGTGCGGCCCGACAGCTCGCGCGCGCCGATGATTCGCCTGAACACGCGCGCCGACTGGGGACGCCGCTATTGGTTCGAGCGCCCCCTGACGCTGCCGCGCGGCACGAAGGTCGAGGTCACGGCGAACTTCGAAGATCCCGACATCCTCTCCGCTGCGTTCGGCGCGCCGTCGGCGCCCGCCGCCGCGCCCCGGCCCTCGGCGCTGCGGCTGACGCTCAACATCCTGGCGCCGCAGGCAAAACCGACCGCGCCCTAGCAGAATTGGTGAGTTGATGAGTTTGTGAATTGGTGAATGGATTCGGCATTCATCGCCGAATCAACAAATCACCAGCTCACCAATTCACCAATTCACCAATTCACCAAGTTTTAGTTAACGTTCTCTACAGTTAAAAGGTGCCTGGTGTGGTGTCCACGATGAGCTCCGCCCCCGTGGCCTGGCGGACCCTCTCGATCGTGGTGTCCGACGCAATCTCCCTCAGCACGAGGCCGCGCGGGGTGACCTCGATCACAGCCAGCTCGGTGACGATCGCGTCGACGACCTTCAGCCCGGTGAGCGGCAGCGTGCACTGCTTCAGGATCTTGTGGCCGCCGTCCCTGGTCGTGTGCTCCATCGCGATGATCACGCGCTTGGCGCCGGCCACGAGATCCATCGCGCCGCCCATGCCCTTCACCATCTTGCCGGGAATCATCCAGTTCGCGAGGTTGCCCGCCTCGTCCACCTGCAGCGCGCCGAGCACCGTGAGATCGATGTGGCCGCCGCGCACCATCGCGAACGAGTCGGCGCTGTTGAAATACGAGCATCCCGGCGTCTCGGTGACGGTCTCCTTGCCGGCATTGATCAGATCCGGATCGACCTCGGCCTCGGTCGGATACGGGCCGATTCCGAGCATCCCGTTCTCGGAATGCAGCGTGATGTGCACGCCCGCCGGAATGTGGTTCGCCACGAGAGTCGGCATCCCGATGCCGAGGTTGACGTAGTCGCCGTTCTTCAGCTCGCGCGCCACGCGCGTCACGATGCGATCGCGAATATCCATGGGCACCATCTCGACGCCACGATCACCACGACATCACGAAATCACGAAACACACGAAGGAGACGACAGAGATCTTTTTCGTGTTTTTGCCGGGTTTCGTGCGTTTCGTGCTTATGACACGCTTTTGACCGTCCTCTTCTCGATCCGCTTCTCGTAGCGCGCGCTCTGCAGGATGTGCCGGACGAAGATCCCCGGCGTGACGACGTGATCGGGATCGATCTCGCCGGGCTCGACAAGGTGCTCCACCTCGGCGATCGTCACCTCGGCCGCGGTGGCCATCACCGGGTTGAAATTGCGCGCCGTCCGCCGGAAGACCAGGTTGCCCGCCCGATCGCCCCTCCAGGCTTTGACGAACGCGAAATCGGCGGTCAGCGGCTGCTCGAGCACGTAGGGCTTGCCGCGGATGGTGCGTGTTTCCTTCTGCTCGGCGACGAGCGTCCCATGACCGGTCGGCGTAAAGAAGCCGCCAATGCCGGCGCCGCCGGCGCGAATCCGCTCGGCAAAGGTCCCCTGCGGCACGAGCTCGACCTCGATCTCGCCGGTCAGGAACTGCCGCTCGAATTCCTTGTTCTCGCCCACGTAAGTGGCGATCATCTTGCGGACCTGGCGCGCCCGGAGGAGCACGCCAATCCCGAAGTCGTCCACGCCCGCATTGTTGCTGATGACCGTCAGCCCCCTGGTGCCGCGCGCGCGCAGGGCCGCGATCAGATTCTCGGGAATGCCACAAAGCCCGAAGCCGCCCATCATGATGGTCGCGCCTTCGGGGATCCGCGCGACGGCCTCGTCGGCGCTTGCCAGCACTTTGTTCATTGCAGGGTATTCTATCAAGTAAGATGACACTCCCATTTGATGCATCCTGACCTCGAACAAGCCATGGCTTTCCACGACTCGATCGTCGCGGAAGGCGGAAAAGCGCTCGTCGGCTACGCAACCGCCAAGGCGCTCGCCAACGTCGTCCTGATGTCAGAAATCCCGACGTCGTACGACAAAAAGGAACAGCGTCAGGTCAACGCGGGCAACCTGCTTCTGCGCGGCGTGCCCGGCGTCGGCAAGACGTTCTTCGGCGTCATCCTCGCGGCGATCAGCAATGCCAAGTTCGTCCGCCTCCAGGGGCGCGCCGACCTGCAGCCGACCGAAGTCGTCGGCTTCCAGATGATCAACCCGGCCACCGGCGAGATGATGACCGAGTTCGGCCCGCTCGTTGAAGCCGAGGTCATCCTGCTCGACGAGATCAACCGCATCCCGCTCAAGTCGCAGAGCGCGTTCCTCGAGGCG
>Ga0137394_10000236_pt1 | contig 38862 bp, 42 predicted proteins | sample czobulk116metaG_FD_108278 | JGI IMG/M metagenome (GOLD analysis project Ga0137394, IMG submission 108278) | Vadose zone soil microbial communities from Angelo Coast Range Reserve, California, USA - czobulk1.16 metaG | ecosystem: Environmental > Terrestrial > Soil > Vadose zone | place: USA... | reverse complement strand
CGGCGGCGGCGGCGGCGGCGGAGGCGGAGGCGGCAGTGGTGGATTTGGAAGCCCTTCTGGTCAGGAATGCTATCGCTGCGGCAAAGTTGGCCACATTGCGCGTGCATGCCCCGAGGCACCGGGAGGTGGCACGGGAGGCTATGGAGGTGGTGGTGGAGGTGGAGGTGGAGGCGGAGGGTACGGCAATTTTGGTGGCGGCGGCGGTAGTAGTCAAAAAACATGGTGCGCACTCGTTTTATCTCGTCGCCTGGCACTTGGCCTAAATCCCTTTGTCGACTTTTTGAAGTTACACGTGCGGAGGGGTAGGCCATCTGTCGCGTGACTGCGGTCAAGGTTCAAAATGCTACAATTGCTCTGCCATCGTGGGTGTCTTTTCCTTCTGAATGAGGCTGCGGCTTGCTTTTCCGTGTAGCCAGCTAAACTGGACACTTTATCCCAGGGTCACATCAGCCGCGATTGCCCGCAGCCCCAAAGGCGCGCTTGTTACACGTGCGGATCAGAAGGGTGCGTCTTTTTTGCGTAGCCATCCCTTCATTCGCTTACGACGTGTCCGCTGGGTAGCCACATCTCGCGTGATTGCCCCGGCGGTGACGCTGCTGCGTGAGGGTTGGTCCGGAGCAATTGCAAAAAAGTGTCGCTTTCTTGACGCCTAATACTGTGCTTTTCCTTTCCTTCTCTTGTCCATGCACGGTGATTTGTGTATGAGTGAACCTTGACAATCGAATGACATACAAGTATTGCCTCATTTCATCGAGAAATGTATTACGTAAAATTCAAAACTTCCCGGTGAGTTCCGAGGAAACTGTTTTAAATTCCCACGGTGGTCAGCCCCGCTCGATTCACCGTGTCAGTCAACTATTTCCCTGACCAACTCATCCACTCGACAAGCCCCATGCACGCCTCTGCACTCCGCCTCGTGCGTCGCGGACTCGCAACAGCCGCGGCGCACCCGCCCCACGCTAGTCCCAGCTCTTCCCACGTGACAGCGGCCACCAGCGCGATCCCGCTCTCCAACGTAGAGGCGCAGTGGGCGACGCTCAGCCCCTCCGAGCAGACTTCCGTGCACCAGCAGCTTGAAGAGCTCCAGCGGAAGGACTGGAAGACCCTCTCGCTCTCCGAGAAGAAGGCCGGTGCGTCTGTCGTAACTTGATATACCCGTGCTTCCTTCCTCCTTGCTGGAAGGGGGGGAGGTGTGCGTGTGTCGAGGTTGTTGTTCATGCGGTGTGCGCATCCCACAGCTTACTATGTCGCGTTTGGCCCGCATGGCCCTCGTGCGCCGGTCAACCCACCCGGCACAGTCGTCAAGATCCTCACTGGCATCACTGTCCTCGTTGGCACCGCCGGTCTCCTCTACGGTGGCATCCGCTCCCTCGGTATGCTAGTTTCCATCAATCTCCTTATCATACCGTGCTCACGTTAACTGTCCTTGATTTTTTCTTTCTTTGAAATCATTTTCAAAAAAATACGCACAGCACCCGCGCCACCCAAGACCATCAGCAAGGAGTGGGAGGAGGCCAGCAACGAGCGCGCAAAGGAACTCAAAATCAACCCTATCTCAGGTCCGTATCTCCTTCGTACACATTCTTCCGTCACTTTTGCTTACGAGGTGTCGGTGGCATGTAGGTATTTCATCGGAGGGTTATTCTGGCAAGGGCTTTGTTACACACAAGTAGATTCCTGAGCGTAGCCGTGGAGCGTGGGACGTCTCCGTCGTGCTTTGTCGAACGTTTAATTTCCTGGTCTACCCTGTGCACCGCCCCGCTGTCGCGTTTACACTTGCATTAAAAATAAACCAATCATCTTATCCATATGACTGTCGGGTACAACCCGTGCAACACAACAAGGCCAGCCAATGCGACCGCAGACGGACGATGACGGGCCTGCATTACAGGAGGGATTGTAGTTCTACACTGTAATGTGAAAGCCAGGGTGGCGTACAAAAGAAGGCGCAACCGAGCCTATGTATTCTTATCGTCTGGTTGTTTGTTCGGCTCCTTCTCCTTCTCCTTGTCTCCCTCCGCCACCTTTTCCTTTCCTTTTTCCTTGCTACTACCGTCCTCTTCGAGCTCGGCCCGCCCTATCGTCGCCTTGTTATCCACCAATGCATGCAGCGCAATAACCGCTCGCAAGAGGCTACTAAGGTACACGACGAGCAGCGCGTCGTTTGTGCTACTTGAAAAGCTCGCAGTAAGTGCAGGATCGGCGAGGTCGGGCAACAGGTTAAGCGCGTCCTGGAGGAAGTAGACGATCTGATGGTTCACGGGCATTGCCCCGCTTGAGACGTCGGCCAAGTAGCGTTGGATGTCGGACAGACGCGCAGACAGGCCGCGCAGAGACGATAGCTGCTCCGAGACGCGCGTCGCGAGCGTCGTTGTCGTCGAGTCTTTGATGTCCCGTAGGAGGTGCTCAACGCCTATCTCTTCTGCCTCTTCCGCCTCGATGGCCGATGGCGCATGAAGAAAAGTTTTACGTGTTTCGGTGCCGTCCTGTGTAAGCGTCAGAAATGGACCCCGAAGGGTTGCACGGTACACTGTTTTGGCGCGCACGCACATCTTTTATCTCTTCCACGGCAAAGTAGGCATCCGTCGGAATGCCCACAGTGTGCGGTCGCACGTCGACGATGACCATCACGGGCCGCGCGATGTACCGTTTGAATAATTCGTTGATCTCCAAGTCTGACGCTCGCAGTTTCGGTCCCGTATGGTACCACCCGATCATGCGTTCCCGCGCTGTGGCGTCGCGTCGACGAGGAGGGGGGCTGTCAGGAACTTCGAACGAACCGGGGGAGGGTGGGATTCGGAGAGCACGTACCGTTGACCTTCTTGAACATCTCGAACATCCCCTCGACGTAATTGTGGTCGAGGAACCATGTCTTGGCATCTTTGTCGTCCTCCTCAAACGGCACTCCGAACGAGTTGGCCACATTGATTGACTTGCCGTTGTCCTGGCCGAGCAGCACACCGACAACGCGCTTTGAAGAGCTACGCGTAACGCTACGCGCATGGTGGTCCGTAACGGAGAGCAAGACCAGCGGATGTACGACTGAAATGTTACGGTCTCGATCAAGACTTTCGGCTCAGAGGACATGTTGGTGGGCGCACCGACGGTCGTTGCAGCAAGCGCTGTTAACTTTAGACGGTCAACAGATTTTGTTAGGGTACGCCAGCCAGGCTCACCTGCTCTGTCGTTGTTGCGACCATGAATGTAAAAGGAGACGAGAATAAGGATAGGAAGGGTCTGGTGCGGCAGTACACGCGTCCCGCACCGAAGTGCAGATTACTAAGCATCTCATTACCCAAGACAAGAAACGTGTACACACTTCAAATTTTAGGTCGTCCATAGTCCAGCAATTACTATCTGTGCGCGCGAGCAGGGGTGCAAGCTTCTAGTCACTTCCGACACACTACCGTAACTCTTCATTTCACTCTCCTCAACCCTGTCCTCATATTCTCTATAGCAATAGCTCATTTATTTTTCGCACCGGGTGCGCGTGTGTGGAAGTTGTGCACTTTCAAGCACTTCGAACGGCCGGGGATCCGAAGCGGGCCACACACGCCGTTAACCCTCTTCATGCCAGTGCTTCATAGACATCAAGGAATCATATCATAACACAACTCGTCACTGGTATCTTCCTCGAAGGCGCCCCGAAAGAGTTGGGTACATCAATTGACTTGCCTTATCCTGGCGGAACAGGAGATCGACGTCATGCTACAAAGAACTGCGCGATGCGTGCCTGTTCAACTTGACGAGAATGCCGCAGTGGGGATGACTTTCCAGGCGCATTCTTGATCAATGAGTATCTCATCACTTTCCTGACTTCACGACAATTTTTTATGTCGCCATGTTTCACACGGCGAAAAAATAAACGACAAAATACGTTGTTACCGCCGCGTTTCCTCGGTTATACGTAGTGACTAGTTATATGGTTCATTGTCCGAGGGAATAAGAAGAAGAAAAAAAAGGGCAATAATTTGTGCTCAATGTGCGCGAGCTGAGCGAGCAGGATCCAACTCATTTCACGCCCCTCTTCCCCACTGCCAGGGGGACTCCTGAGAACCCTGCTGGCGTGCAATCTCCTCGAACTCCGTCGCACGCGTATTTGAACTACTCAACTGATGGCCAGAACCACCAATGGGCGCCCTGCACTCAGGGCACCTCGTTGATTGCATTGCGCCACCACACTACGAGAAAGCAGTCAGTTTTCAGGCCCCATGAGATCAAATGAAAAGGCTGCAGACTTCCGTAATTACAAATGTGTGCCCATTCTCACAGTTGTAGAAGTGTCCCCTATGGGCTAGAATACAAGACACGTTATTATTTATTCGTGCTCACCAACAACCAGCGACTTACTGAATCCGAATGCTTTAACAATGTCTGCCATTTCTTGCAGAGACAAGGGCACATAGCCGCTCTCGGTAAGGAGGTGGTTTGCCAGTTTGCTGTATTCCTCCACATACTTATCCCCCCTTGTGCGACAGTGTTGACTGAACCATGCCCTCTCGGACTTCAGGTCGTCCATATCCGCTGTCGGGCGATTGCGCATGTACGTCACCTCTAGTTTCTTCAACTGGGCGGCAGCGGTGTTTGCTTCTCGCCACGCCTTAGTGCTCAGCCTCTCTCGAAGGTCAGTGTCCAGAAGTCCTTCTCGAGCCAGTGAGACGCGTTCAACCAAAATCTCGAAACGGAACAACTCGAGCTTTCCGCGGAGGGTGTACACGCTGGCGCGCGCAGCTTGGCGTGAAGCTGTCGATTTTTTGGCGATAGAGAATGCCTTCTCTGCGTCCCGGATACAGGACTCATAGATGAATGACACGTAGGATCGCCATAAACGCACGTGCGTTGTAATGTCTTCATCTCTAGAATATGTGTTTAGGCCCTCAATTCGGCCCTGAGCAATTTCCGCTAAGGTATACCGCAATTCGAGGGAAAGGAAGAAGGCTTCGACCTGAAAGCGCGTGTCCGCCTTGTGAGGAGGCTGTCCGATCTTCCTGTTGACCGCTTCCATCGCCAATGGCTCCGGCTTATCGCAAGCCCTCTCTGGATCGCTGGTTATATCAGCAAGTTCCAGGCGGTATAGTGTTGTGAGAGCTGCGCCGTATGCCAGCACGTGTGGTCCGCGTGTCCCAGCGACCTCGGCAATTTTCTTGTACAATTTGAGAAGGTCGCGGACGATTTTATTCCAGGCCCTGCTCTCATCTCCTGAGAATCCGTGGATGGTCTTCATACCACCTTGGTTAATTATCTGATGAGGAAGGGGCTCGGATTCCTTGCCATATAGAGTCATACGATCCTGAAGAAGGCGATCCAATTCCTCCGATCCCTTCTCTGGCTGGCTAAAGGGGATCTTTTTCGCTTCCTCCTTTGCACTCTCGAGTTTCGCAGAAATGTCTTCGATCTGTGGACTTATCTCATCCAGTGCGGATGACATTGTACTTGCCACGTTCTGCTCCAAGATATCGAGGTTCGCTCTCTTCGTGACGCGACCATATCTGAGAGCAGTGATAGGGCCACGGCAAGTAGGACAAGAGGGGGGATTTTGATATTTCACTGGGGGTGCCTTGGTAGCAGTGAAGACGCCCATAGGGTCGATTTCATAGTACTCCGACATGTTGCAATGACCGTCCAGCGTTTCGACAGTGAAGATGTGTCCGCATGCCAGTCTGATGAGCCGTTCTGAGGTGTCCTCGGAGCTAAGATCAATCTCGGCCAGTTTTCTTTGCATTATGAAGTCGACGATGTCGAGCTTTTGCTCGTCTGAAAGGCATAATATGCACGTCTGCTCCTCACAGGGTTCTCCGCACACTGAGAAGAAGATCAGGTCTACGGCAGATGATGGCGAGCGGAACGGAGAGCTCATACCCGAAGGACATTGGTGACCACAGACTAGCTTTTGCTTGCACGGAATATCGCAAGGCAAGTGAGAGCATATCTACGAACGTATACTTGACGCTCAGTAAAGAGTCTAGAAAAAGTTTGTGGGACTCACCGAGCCGCAGACCACTGGACATGAGTGATGGGAACATCGCCATTCACATGGTTCCATACACGGAGGGCAAGGTTCCCAGCATGGCTTTGCGCACTTGCGATGGTTACAGCGTTGCCGACACTCTTGTGGACATCTCGGGTTGCATGAGTGATCGGAGGAACAAGGAAGGCCACACAGGTGCTGGCATTTTAGCAACCGCTCACAAGCATGGTCGCGATGGTATTCGCGGACCAAGAAACGAGAGCCTTCAGCCATCTTCTCTCTCGTAACCTTCTGACATTCATGGCATCTTGAAGCGCATCGCCGAGAACAGCACGTACTCAAGCCCCCGCAAATCTCTTTGCACGTGAAGGTAGCAGGATCTTTGCCACAGGCCATTATAGCGCCATGCTCACAGTCTGGTAGACGCTTTGAAGTTCGGGCTACGCACTTGACAGCATCCAAGCATTCGAGCATGTGGCTAGAGAAGCATCAGAAAGACCTGAGGGACGAAGATGGGAAGCACTTGCCAAGCGACAAAGTCGGCTATGTGCCCACAAGGCAACTTGACGTCATACACGCGGAACTGGCAGTCGCCACAGTCCTCGGAACAAAACTTCTGACATGGATGAGACCTAGGACAGGTGACCCTCATACAGAGCTGGTTACACTTCATCCTTCGGTGGTTGTCTTGGTCAGTATGACACTGCAACCGCGTAATTAATAAAATCGTAGTGTTAAGGAGGACTTGCATACCATTGATGGGCACACATGTCCACACGCGAGACGAGATCCACAAGGTCGAAGGCAACCACCTTCTGGAGCCACAGTAGGGAGCTCTCCTGGTTTGGAGACGAATTGCCTGGTCGTGGGGTGACGCGGACAAACGATTGAGAAGGTGTAGCCAATCTGGTCTTCCCTCTCCATCTCATTTAGGACGGTTCTCCATGTCTGGTTTTTCCTTAGATTCGAAGCATTGCCGAGGATATATAGGCCATGTTTGGCGCGCGATAATGCGACATTGATTCTATTGGGGCTCTAAACAAGTTCGGGGATGGGGACGGTCGGACTTATACGGTACTTAATCAGAGTGGGACTGCTTACCTTTAAGAAGCCTATCGAACCATCATGACCCTCTTCGAACGAGCCCGAATTTCTGACCAAGGAAATAATGACGATTTTTGCTTCTTGGCCCTGGAATGTGTCCACTGTACCGATACGAATCTACATGCGAATATGATATGAGGAAGGTGCGTCCTCGGCACTTGAGAAAACTACCAACGTGTCTCGCCACTTGGACTTGAGTGAACCCTATTTCTTCATCTCCTACTAGACCCGTGCGCTCGAGCTGTTCTTCATCGCGTTCGTCCACGCTAACGGCGATTTTTAAGTCTCGGAGGGCCGCTCTGACCTTCTGCAGTTGGCCGAGGTAAGCACACAGTACAGCGATATCTCCGGCGCCATTGTAAGGGCCTTGCTTCAGGAAATACAGAACGAGGTCACGTATCATCGCAACCTGATGAGTCATTCGGGCTTATTGAGCCATAGACTAGGCGTGGAGTAACAGTATGACGCACTTCAAACATGTTGTACTTGGAAACGGAGTCACTTTCTGCGTTCTCTGCGTTGTTGTGTGAGAAAAAGAAAACGTCCTTTTCCATGCCTTGCACGGGTGGAAATTGGTGGACAATCTCATGATCCTGGAGCTTCGGGTATAAGATCGTCCTAGGGGTACGTTTAAGAACTCCCTCATGGTATCAACCGAAGCGTGTTGCGCACCGCACAAAGTGGGAAATGGCCGGCCGCATTCGTCGCTGGACGTTGATTTGGGACATAGCCATTCCCATATCGGACAGTCGCTCCATAAGTGACCGGTCGAACTTATAAAAGTCCCTGCCAGATTTGCTATCCATAGATAAAGCTTTTGATAGCGTTAGGCTTTGTCTTGAAACGAAGGGCGTGACTAACCAAACGTCGATACAGTCGGACGCAGCTGCTGGGGATCTCCGATACAGATGAGATGCTCGACTACATTGGAAAGAGATTAGCCATGCAGCTATGTTATTGTAGCCTGGAACGCACCTGAAGGAACAAGAGAGGATAAAATATGGGCTTCAAGAACTTGGCCAGCCTCCTCGACCATCACAACCTTTGGCCCAATACTCTAGTATAGTGTGGGGTCAACATCGCATGCTTATGAGATTATTTTGACAGACCGTGAGCAGAGAGATGAGCTTCGCAGCGCCTAAGGTTCCGACGAAGTTAGAGCGTTTGTCAATCCATCACCGAATCACTCACCGGTAGTGGTACACGCAATGAGGTCAGTTCTACTAAGGAGTCTGCGTCGAACCTATAAATAAATGTATTCAAGTAGAAGCAGAGTGAGTCATCAATTGACTAACTTCATCTTGGACGTCTTCGTATGCTTTGCAAGCATCCCTATATTGTACCTTTAGAAGTTCAAACTCTTGCAGGTTTGATTCGTAGGAGATCTTGCGCATCTCCTCCTCCCACGACTGAGCGGCGCACTTTCGTTCGAAGAGTGACATTGACCACACATTACTGGTATTGCGGAGAAGATGCTCGAGGGGACGCCGCCCCGAAGGGGTTGGGGGGACCATGCCAGAGAAGCCTAGTTCAATAAAGAACGCTTGTCGTGGATCCACGCCCCCGTTTTCCCCAGTTCTCGAGGACGTCGAGGGCGGCTGGAGAAATTCAATATCACCCCCACTCTTCCAAAATCCGTAAATCCCTGTAATCGCTGGATCCTGGGTAGTCTTCTTTCCCTTCGACACCTGTTTCCATTCTCCATTCTCATTTTCATCCTCCGTGACTCGTCGGAAAACCTCTGAGATCCAAAATGGACGTCCTCTGAGAGAGTCAGCGTGCTGAGGGTACTGAAAATCAAGGAATTTCTCAGCGTCTTCCCATGTTAAATGGGGCAACTGTATCTGGTTCACGATGTACGTCATATTTTCCTCGACCTTCTTCAAGGCAGCATATTGACGTCGCCTAGGTCGATCAAGGTCTCCGGATCCCGAACGCTGTTCTAGATTGCGTAAGCTATACTGTGCAATGCGTTCGTCCGTCGCTCTGGACCCAAGGCGCACGACATTTGTGGTGATTTGGGCATGAAGGACAGATGTAAGCATGTGATCGAGCGCGTGGTTTGTGAAGGCAATGAGCACTGGGAGATCGTAAGCATGAGCGTTATTGGCAGTGTAACGTCACACACCTATTGGCTTGATTTTGCTGGAGAAAAGCACACGAAGGATCTCTTTCGCCGTGAAACTCTACGATTTATGTGAGAATTGGGCGTATTGTCCGTGTCAAAAATTCAAATTCCCGCACCTTTCCCGTTCCGGGAGGGCTGACAACTCGGTATGAGGAGCAAGTCAATAAATAGGGCGCATAGAACGCACCCTTGAATAAGAGAAACTTCTCGCGTGAGTGTATCAACCAGCGCATTGACTTGTGAGGGGTCCAAATTGCTTGAGCGTGATAATTGTTGGCGAGCAAGCGTTACAGATGTGGCGTTGTTAACGTCGAGACTTGCAATATTCGTACCAGGTTGCGCTAAACACTGTAAATTGAAGTGGAACCCAGGGACACGGGCATAGCGAGGGACTCCAACCGGCAGCGAACGAAGATTCCCAGAATACGAAATGGTTTCAGAGAATGGGATGGAGGTAGGTTCAACGTTCTGTAGAGTTCGAAGGAAAGGATGCACAGATTCGAACATAATACCATTGTCCAACAGAACTGCGTACGTTGAAGAGTCAATGGAAATCGGTTGGCAACGCAAGGCCATGAGTTCGGCCTCGGCGTCGAAGAAAGAGATTCGCAGCTGAATGGTTCCGGCGTCCGCTTTTGCGGATTCTGCGATGTCCGCACCAGTGGAAGCAATTGTTCCGAGGAAAACTTGGGATCGACCCGGAGAAATAAGGATCAAAGCCACTAGATTTCCGTGTTGCAGGCGCTTCGAATGTTCCCAAAACTCTGCTCGCGTCTTGCTGCTCTGGTCACGTGCGCTTCCTTTCGGCGGATCGAGAAGTAGGCCAGTGGTGAAGTTGCGACGTTCGGCCTTTACGGGTGCGAATCGAGCGCCAGTGTAAAGTTGAAAGAACACGGAGCCGATGCCGGACGTTCTATATGCACCTCCCTCAGATGCCAGCAACTTCTCTAGTATCGTAGTATCGTTCTTTGAACGAGGTCTCTTAGCCCACATGATTTCGAGGTCTCGATGAATCTCTCCGATTGACTGTCTGATGGAAGCACTTTGACAAAACACAATTAGTGTAAAAGGACAACAGGAGAGACGGAAGCGTACGTTAACTCTTCCCTTAAAAGTCGGAACAGAATATCAAGGTGTCGTTGCATCGAACCCTCAGGTAGATGGTGAGGTGCTGTCGGAAGGAAGACGGGGAGGTAGGGTGGTATTGGACAAAGGAGTTCTTCATGCGTTGGTGCAATCCGGATGTCGCGTATGTCGGTGAAGTCGTTGTTGTGACGAGCTCCCCCATCACGCAAAGAGCCGGGGGGTTCATAGGTGTGAATTAGGTGGGAAGTAAAAGCCTGCTGCATTTGATCACTGGTGATTGTCACGTGTGCCACAGGTCGTCTCATTTGTTCTGCGTGCCCATATTCTCTATCGACGATTGATTTGAGCCGGCGGACGTCTTTCTCAAGTTCTACCAGTGTGAGATTGCGGACCTCAGGGTTTGATAGGGCAATGGAATCGTTGAAGGCTGGCGGCGATGCCTTGACACCTGTAGCCCAACGAGAAAACCATGTAAAAAGGTCGTTCACGAAGTCGCGTAACTCAGGATGGTTTTGTATGGCACGCTTGAAACGGGAAAGATACCTTTCCGGGATAGATAAGACTGAGGCTTATATGGCAAATGCAAATACTTACTGGGATAGGACGGTAGAAAGAGTCTTGAAGACTATGACACCACTCAGTGTGTTCCTTCGTGATGCGGGAAGACCGGACGAGCGGTCCTCCCAGGTCTGGGCCTCTATCATAAAATTCATACATTCGCGAGTATTTGCTTGAAATTCGTCATAATTCTGATCTACGAGGGTGTATACCTTGCTATAATGACTTGTCAAGAGGCAAGACCCGGTGTGGGTAGACCAATGACCTACTTTGTATTCTGGTGTAGGTTTGTTTTCAACACCAGATCCGACGACAGAAACTGCGACGCGGGCGAATCAGAACCAGGTTACAACATATTTTTTGAACATACCTCGAGGATCGGGAAGTAGCCTTTCTGATACGAGAGGGTTGACGAGCCGCCACCGACATTGACAGTGACCGGTGAAAATCTCAAAACTTCACCGATTCGGAGAAATGCATTACCCTTGGAACAATGAAGGCGTTATTACTGCCGAAAGTAGACATTTGAAAGGATCAGGCGTACACGAACGATAGTGTCGAGGAAGGACTATCGCAAAAGTGACGAATCAACCTTTAGGTACTTGAATTCTGGGGACATAACTAACCTGGGCCTGATCGGAATCCTATATCGCGTATACTCGTTAGAAATCATAGGTATAGGTATGGTTACTTTTTCACGTACCCATGCTCGATTCCTGGAATTAACACTGGCAAGAATGCGGGAGAAGCCTTCAACATGGGCGGCATTTCGAAATTGAAAATTGTCGAAGAGGTAGGGCTTGAGATGGTTGTGCGCTTCGGTTGGACGAAGGTTGTGCTGTGAGTCTACGGTGGTACCATTGTGAATGGCCAACCCTTCTGGCGAGAAAAAGTCGGGTGTATAATCTGTGGGTTGTGTGGGAGACGAAGAAACCTGGACCTCGGGCTTTGCTTGGTGCTTGAATGTACAGTCGAAGCCACGATTACAGGTTCCGTTAGACCAATAAAAGTTGCATATCCCCTTGGGGACTCCGGTTCGATCGACAGGAGGCTCGCCACCCCCACCACGGCCACGACCACGACCACGACCATTATTACTTGCAGGGCCCGGGCCGCGGCCATTGCCTCGTCGTCCACGATGGCCATTCAAGCTGTTTGAGGACATAAAACGAGGAAAGAGAACAGGATAAGAGATGTAATGTGTAGGCGACGGACACTAGAGAGGAAGGTGTTGGGTTCCAACGTTGAGAGACGCCCGTGTGGCAAGAAAAACACGCGCGCTTGTGTGGCGAGGCGCGCTAATGTGGCGAGGCTGGGAATGACTCGGAATAGATTGACGACAGCCCTTTCGGGGTGACCTTAGCCTGGGAAGGTGCAGTACCCGCAGCTGTTCTGCGTTAGGTTAGACGGACAGCGGAAAGAGTGGAAACTTGAAGGTTATCACAACTAGCCTTCTCAGTATCAACTGAACATCAAGAATGCGATATATCTCAGAATCCTGCGCAGCTGCTCGACCTGGACTCGAATGACATCATGCTAGGGACAAATATCAAAATACAAGATGGGCCATCTTGGTAGCGAGGTCTAGTTAGTAGAAGAATGTACATACGAAAAAAATTGGCTGACTTTATTTGATAGCAAAGTTGTGGACGAGAAGTAATAGTATGTGCAGTGCTCCATCAACACCGAGGTACTGAGGCGCACCCATCTGACAGCATCACATAGATGACTTTCTCTTGCAGAACGGAGAAAAATATGAAAGTGTGCCAGGAACACTTATCAAAATACAAGGTTGGCAATTCCACATATTGTAAGCGAGAAACTAGATCTAGACCATATCGATTTTTTTTACAAGAGAAGACAAGGCATCATGGAGGGGAGGCTTGGCTTCATTCTCTGCAGCACAGGATCACGAAAGCCCTTGGCCATGGTTGCGACAGCCCTGCTAGGTCAGAATCTACCAGGTGGTCAGCATTACGCCAGCGGCCAATGCGGAAAACCTGAAAGAGGCCGCCGGGTTATTACGCCGGAGAACCGGAGTCGGAGGAAGGGCGCGAGGTTTCTGGTGCGGCTCTACATTCTGCTACTGGTAAGCATTCAAGCTATCAAGCTTCAAGTCGGGGACCGCACATCCAAGTACGTCAGAACGCATGAGTGTGGCGGTATGAAGGAAGACGCGAGGCGGGCGATACAGAGAGACCCGCCGGGCTTCTGATGACGGAGCTGTTCCGAGAGTGGATGGACGTGGCACGTGGCACGTGAGATGTGGAAGCCCGTCACGGTTGCGGTTCCGACGCTCCGATGCTCCGATGCTCCGACGCCCCGACGAAACATAAAATCGCGCTCTCGAGCCAATGAAATATCACCCGTGTGGCACTGCGATGGCTCCGCCATTTATCCGGATGATGTCCAGTTGACCCACGATGCATCCCTTTGCTGTGTATGCCCCAGACTACGCGGATCCCCAAGCGCCTGAAAGCCGATTTTCAGTTTTCGAAAAGCGTCGGAAGGGTATACAGTACTGTGGTTGAGATACTTGACAGTTGGATCATATGTACTACGTACACCATTTTGCTATGGCACAACCCGGTCCTCGTCATGGTCCCATTGTTCGTGCGGAAGTTCCTTCAGGTTTTGGCACTAGCAATCAATCATTGATGATTAGAGTAGTCTCTACGAGGTAGAGAGTATCGAGGTAGCTCGCAACATTGTCGATCGGACATCTACAAGCGGCGTCGTGAGATTCCTGCTTTCCCAGCTCGCAGTTTGATCAAACGTCAATTTTGAGCTAGTGAAATGACAGCAAACCATATCACCAGCCATTGCATTTCTAAACCGAGGGAAGTCATTGTTACCAAAGGTGAGACAGGCCAGGTCGGCAGATGAGGGCAAACACAAAGTTCACTACCTGGCCTGTCTCACCCTCAGTAGCAACGACTTCCCTCGGTTTAGAAACACGATGGTGCGTTTTACCGTCACTTCGTGGGAGATCCTCCTCTGGGGCTTTGCAGTCCGTTGGTCGGAGAGGATGCCAGGTACGTGTTTTTTTTTCTCCCTTTCTTGAAGCATTCGCTGACTGCGTGCCACGTAGCGGGTCTCTGATGGCTCGCGTTAGGCGATAACGGCGACACGCGAGCGACGATAGCAGCGGCCCTCTCGGCTTTCAACGAGAAAATGCTTTGTTTCTCGGGAAACGTATACACACTATTTCAGATTTTAGGTGGTCCGAGGAATAAGGAGAATTTTCTGTCCTCATACACGCGCGGCGAGTTGTGCAAGCTTCTAATTCCACACTTTGCCGTAAATACTATCCTACAACACTTCATTTCACTCCCCTCTTGCCCCACCCTTGGGAGAGGTTTGGGAACCCTGCTGACGCGCAATCTCCTCGAATTCCGTCGCGCGTGTATTTGAATTATGCAACTGATGACCCGAACCACCAATTGGTGACCTACACTCGGGACACCTCGCCGATTCCTTAGTGCCACCACACTACGGGAAGGCGATCAGCATTCTATCCCTCTGAGATGAAATAAATGGCTACTAACTTCCGTCATAACAAAGGCGTGTCCGTTTGCGCAGTTGTAGAAGTGTCCTACGTGGGCTGGCATGGAACGAGATTTGGTAATCGTATCTTGGTGCTCACCATCAATAAGCGACTTACAGGACCCAAATGCCTTTACAATGTCTGTCTTTTCTCGCAGAGACAATGGCGAATAGCCACTCTCGGTAAGGAGGTGGTTTGCGAGCTTGTTATATTCCCCCATATACCTATCTCCCCTTGAGCGGCAATTCTTTCCGAACCACGTCCTCTCTGCCTTCATATCTGCGGCGGGGATATTGATATTGCGAATGTACGTCGCCTCTAGTGTTTTCACCTGGGTGGCAGTAGTCTTTGCTTCTTTCCGTGCCTTGTCGCTCAACTCCTTTCGGCGGGAATCGTCTAGAAGTTCTTCTCGAGCCAGAAAGGCGCGTTCAGCCAAAATTTCGAAGCGGAACAACTCGAGCTTTCCGCGGAGGATGTACATCCCGGCGCGCGAAGCTTGGCGCGAGGCTGTCGACTTTTGGGCGATAGAGAGAGCCTTCTCTGCGTCCCGGATGCAGGACTCGTAGATAAACGACACGTAAGATCGCCATAATCGCGCGTGGGTGGTAATGTCTTCATCTCGTGCATCCTTGTCTAGACCTTCAATTCGGCTCTGCGCAAGTTCCGCCAATGTGTACCGCAACTCCAGGGACAGGAAGAAGGCTTCGACTTGGAAGCGAGTATCTGCCTTGTGAGGAGGCTGTCCGATCTTCTTGTTGACCGCTTCAATCGCCAATGGCTCCGGCTTGTCGCAAGCTCGCTCTGGGTCGCTGGCGATGGCGGCAAGTTCCAGTCGGTACAGTGTCGCGAGAGCAGTATCGTACGCCCGCACGTGTGGTCCGCGTGTCCCAGCGACCTCGGCAACTTTCTTGTACTGTTTGAGAAGTTCGGAGACGACCTTTAAATTGTTCCAGGCCTCGCTCTCCTCTCTAGAGAATCCATGGATGGTCTTCATACCGGCCCGCTGAAGAACTCCGTGAGGAAGGGGCTCCGATTCCTTGCCAAATCGAGTCCTGCGATTGTTAGCAAGACGATCAAAGTCCTCGGATCCCTTTTCTGGTGGACTGAAAGGGATATTTTTCGCTTCGCCCTTAGCACCCTTGAGTTTCGCAGAAATGTCTTGAATCTTCGGACCTATCTCCTCCAGTTCCGATGACATTTTACTGGCCACATTCTGTTCGAGGATATCGAGATTCGCTCGTTTCATGATGCGACCATATCTGAGAGCGGTGATAGGCCCGTGGCAGGTGGGACAAGAAGGGGAGTTCTGATAGTTCACCGGGGGTGACCTAGTAGCCGTGAAGACGCCCAAAACAGGGTCAATTTCGTAATACTCCGACATGTTGCAATGACTGTCCAGCGTTTCAACAGTGAAAATGTGTCCGCAATTCAGTTTGATCAGGCGATCCGAGGTGTTTTCAGAGCCAAGGTCAATCTCGGCTAGTCTTCTCTGCGATATGAAGTCGACAATCTCGCCCTTTCGCTCTTCCGGGAGGCATGATATGCATGTCTGCGTTTTACAGGGTTCTCCGCAAACTGGAGAGAAGAACATCAGTTCTAGGGCAGATGTCGGCGAGTGAAACGGAGAGCACATACTCGAAGGACATTGGTGACCACAGGCTAGCTTTTGTTCGCACGGCATGTCACAAGGCAATCGAGAACAAATCTTCAAATGTACATTTAGAACTCAGTGACGAGTGCAGAGACTCGGAGGGCTTACCGATCCGCACGCCACAGGACAGGAGTGATGTGGACAGCGCCATTCACATATTTCCGTACACGGGGAGCAGGGTTCCCAACATAGCATATCGCATGTGCGATGACTACAACGCTGTCGACACGTTTGACCGCATCTTGTGCTGCACGAATGATTGGAGGAACAAGGAAGACCGCACGAGTGTTGGCATTTAAGTAACCGCTCGCAAGGGTGGTCTCTGTGGTGCGAGCGGATCCAGGGACGAGAGTCTCCAGCCGTTTTTTCCTTCGTAACCTTTTGACATTCGTGGCATTCGGAAGCGCATCGACGAGAACAACATGTGGTCACGCCCCCACAAACCTCCTTGCATGTGAAGGTAGCAGGGTCTCTGCTACAGGCCATTATAGCACTATGCTCACAGTCGGGTAGACGCTTTGATACCTGGGCAACACACATGACAACCTTTAAATTTTCGAGCATATGGCTATAGGAACCGTCAGAACGAACGGAGGGACAAGGCTGGAAGACACCTGCCAGGGGACAAAATCGGACGAGTGTCCGCATGGTAACTTCACGTTACCAATGGGGAACTGGCAATCCCCACACTCGTCCGAACATAACTTCGGACAAGGATGGGCACGGGGACAGCTAAGTTTCACACACGGCTGGTTGCACTTCACCCTTCTGTGGTTGTCCTGGTCAGTGTGACACTGTAACCAAATAATCAGTGACAGCATGGCGTCGATGAGGATTCGTATACCATTGATGGGCACACGTGTCCACACGCCAGACGGAATTCACAAGGTCGGAGGCAACCACCTTCGGGAGCTAATGTAGGGAGCTCTCCTGGTTTAGAGACAAATTCCCTGGTCGTGGGGTGACGCGGACAGACGATCGGGAAGGCATAGCCGATCTGGTCTGCGTTCTCCATCTCGTCCAGAACCGTCCTCCATGTCTCGTTTTTCCTGAGATTCGAGGCATTTCCAAGGATATACATGCCGTGCTTGGCACGCGACAGCGCAACATTGATTCTATTGCGGCTCTGAACAAGTTCCGAGACGGTCGGATGTCAATTGTGATAGATTAAGGTGGGGATGCACACCTTCAAGAAGCCTATCGAGCCATGACCTTCTTCGAATGAGCCTGAATTTCTGACCAGGGAAATGATAACGATTTTGGCTTCTTGGCCTTGGAAGGTGTCTAGTGACCCAGTACGAATCTACATGCGTCATAACATCAGGATGATGCTCAAGACTCGATAAGGTTACCGACGTGTCTTGCGACTTGGACTTCAGCGAAGTCTTTTTCATCATCGTCTGCCAAACCCGTGCGCTCGAGTTGTTCTTCGTCGCGTTCATCCACACTGACTGCAACTTTGAGATCTCGTAGCGCCGCTCTGACCTTCTGCAGTTGGCCAAGGTAAGCACAGAGTACGGCGATATCTCCAGCACCGTCGTAAGGGCCCTGTTTTAGAAAATACAAAACAAGGTCACGTATCATCGCGACCTGCTCGGACATTGAGTCGTCGTTGCACATTCAAAGGTACTGACGCACCTCGAACATGTTAAACTTCGAAACAGAATCAATCTCTGAATTCTCCGCGTTGTCGTGCGAGAAAAAGAAGACGTCCTTGTCTACGCCCTGTACGGGTGGATGGTGGCGGACAACCTCGTGGTCCTCGAGCTTCGGGTATAAAATTGTCCTAGAAGTACGATTAAGGTCTGGACCGCATGTGCAAACTAGAGCGTACTGCGCACCGCACAAAGTGGGAGATAGTGGGCCGCATTCGTCGTTGCACATTGATTTGGGACATGGTCAGTCCCATGTCGGAAAGTCTCTCCATGAGTGAACGGTCAAATTTGAAAAGTTCCCTGCCAGATGTGCTATCCATAGATAGAGCTTCCGATAGTGTTAAGGTTGGCGCGATGAGGAGAATTAGTGACCCACCAAACGTCGATACGTTTGGGCGCAACTGCTGGGGATCTCCGATACAAATGAGATGCTCGACTATGTCGGAAGGTGAGGCACGTTACACATCCAGGTAGCTGGGACGTACCTGAAGGAACAAGAGAGGCGATAATATGGGCTTCGAGAACTTGGCCGGCCTCCTCAACCATAACAACCTTTGGACCAATACTCTATGGGTGCAAGTCAACGCCAACGTGAAGTGTCTATACAAACATGGGACTAACAGTTAGTAAAGAGACGAGCTTCGCAGCACCTTAGATTTCGATGAAGTTAGTTTGTTTTTCTAGTGACCAACAAGTTACGCACCAGTAGTAGTGCACGCAATAAGGTCTTTTCTACCAAGGAGTCTACGTCGAACCTATCAACAAATATAGTCAGTACTAGTAATCACCAGCGTATATCTGTAATTGACTGACTTCGTCCTGGACGTCCTCGTAGTCCTTGCAAGCTCCCTTGTATCGTTCCTTTAAGCTTTTAAACTCTTCTAGATTCGATTCATAAGCTATCTTGCGCATATTATCTTCCCATGACTGTGCGAGGCACTCTCGTTCGGTGAGCGACATTGACCATACGTTACCGCCACTTTCAACAAGACGTCCTAGTGGACGGCTCCCCGAAGGGAATGGAGGAATCCTTCCAGAGAGGCCTAGGCCTTCGAGGAATGCTCGCCGTGGGTCCCTAGTTCGTTTGTGCCTACGTCCCAGAGGAGGTCGGATAAATTCAAGATCGGTGCCGCTCTTCCAAAACCCGTATATTCCTGTGATCTCCAGATCCTGGGTGGCTTTCTTGCCCCGGCCAGAAGTTACTTTTGTCCATACCCCATTTTCATTTTCATCCTTTTGGGCCAGTCGGAAGAGCTCCGCAATCCAAATTGGAGGATCTCTGAGTGAATCAGCATGTCGAGGGTAATGAATACCAAGAAATCGCTCAGCATCTTCCCAAGATAACCTAGGGAGTTGTATCTTGTTCATAATGCGAGTTATATCTCCCTCGACCGTCTTCAAGGCAGCATATTCACGGTTTACTGGCCGAGTAAGGTCACCACGTCCCGAAAGCTGCTCTAGTGTGTGTAAGCTGTACTGTGCAATGCGTTCATCCGTCGTCCGGGACCCAAGGCGAACGACATCGGTCGTGATTTTAGCATCGAGGATGGAAGTAAGCATGTGGTCGAGCGCGTGGTTTGTAAAAGCAATGAGAACTGAGAGGCTGTAAGAGCAAGCTTATTTCAAGAAAGAAGGCCACAAACCTATCGGTTTGATCTTGCTAGAGAACAGTACACGGAGGATCTCCTTCCCTGTGAAACTCTATGGCTGATAAGGGAACTGAAAGTATCTGGATTTGCCCGGAATTTCTCTACCTTTCCTGTTCCGGGAGGGCTAGCAACTCTGAAATGAGAATCCGATAATAAATTGGCGGTATGGAATTCACCCTTGTATTAGACAAACTTCTCGCGTGAGTGCATCAACCAGCGCGTTCACTTGTGAGGGGTCTAAATCGCTTGAGCGCGATAGCTGTTGGCGTGCGAGTGCTACAGACGTCGTGCTATTAACGTCAAGGCTTGAGATATTCATACCACGTCGAGCTAAGCACTGCAAATCATATCTGAACCGTGGGACACGAGCATAACGAGGGACCTGAACCGGCAGGGAATGAAGATTCCCAGAATACGATATGATATCAGAGAAGGGGATGTCGGTGGGTTCCACGTTCTGCAGAGTTCGAAGGAATGGGTGCACAGATTCGAACATGATACAATTGTCCACAAGAACCGCGTATGTCGATCTGTCGACAGAAATCGGTTGGCGGCGCAAGGCCATCAACTCAATTTCGGCATCGAAGAAAGTGATTCGGAGCTGAATGGTCTTTGCGTCCTCTTTGGCTGATTTTCCGATGTCTGAGCCCATAGATGTGATAGATCCGAGGAACACTTGTGATCGACCTGGAGAAATTAGGATCAAGGCGACTAGACTTCCGTGTTGCAGCCGCTTTGAGTGCTCCCAGAATTCTGCTCGTTTGTTCGCTCTCTGGTCACGTGGGACTCCGGGTGGAGAGTCGAGCAGCAGGCCAACGGTGAAGTTACGGCGTTCGGCGTTTACTGACGAAAACCGAGCGCCAGTGTATAGGTAAAAGAAAACGGAATCGTGGCCAGATGTTTTATATGCGCCTCCCTTGGAATCCAGCAATTTCTCCAACGTGGTAGCATGTTGCTTAGAACGAGCTCTCGGAGCCCACATGATCTCGAGATCTCTACTAATCTCTCCAATCGATTGTCGAATGGAAGCGCTTTAACAATAAACGATCAGCTTCACGCGACCATAACATGGAAACAAGAACGTACATCATCTCTTCTCTCAACAGCCGGAACTGAATATCAAGATGTCGTTGCATGGAATTCTCGGGTAGGTGGTGAGGGGCCATTGGAACGAGCGCTGGAAGGTAAGGTGGAAATGGACATAGGAGTTCTTCATGCGTTGGAGCAATCCGGGTATCACGTATGTCGGTGAAATCATTGTCGTGACGAGGTGTCCCCCCATCACGCAGGATACCAGGGGGTTCGTAGGTGTGGCTTAAGCGAGAAACGAGAGCCTGTTGCATCTGATCAGCGGTGACCGTCACATGTGCCACATGCCGCTTCGTTCTTTCTGCGTGTCCATACTCTCTGTCTGCGATCAACCTGAGCCGGCCGACGTCTTTCTCAAGTTCCGCCAACGTGAGGTCGAGGATCTCAGGGCTTGACGTGGCAATTGGATCTCTGAAAGCTGGTGGCGATGCCTGGACGGCTGTAGCCCAGCGAGAGAACCATTGAAAAAGATCTTCGACAAAGTCGCGTAACTCCGGATGATTTTGTATGGAGCGCTTGAAACGGGCGAGATACCTTCGAAGTATGAATAAGATTCAGAGTTGTATTAGCAAATGCGAATACTCACTGGGACAGGACGGTAGAAAGCGTCTTGAAGATTGTCACGCCACACAGCATGTTTCTTCGTGACGCGGGGATACCTGGCGAGCGGTCTTCCCACGTCTGGGCTTCTATCATCCGATTTATACACTCGCGAGTGGTTGCCTGAAAGTCATCATAATTCTGATCTATGAGAGTGTATATCATACTGGAATAACTTGTCAAGAGGTAAGATCTGGGGTAGGTAGACAATGACTCACTTTGTATTCTGGTGCATTGTGGTTTTCAGCACCAAGTCCGACGACAGAAACTGCGAGACGACAGGGAATCAGAACCCGGTAGTAACTTATATTTTGGATGTACCTCAAGAATTGAGAAGTAGCCTTTCTGATATGAGAGAGTTTCCGAGCGAGCCCCGACATTAACAGCAACCGGTGAAAATCGCAAAACGTCACCGATCCGCAACATCGCGTTACCCTTGGAACGATTAAGGCGTCATTACTGCTGAAAGCGGACTCTGAAGAGTACAAGGCGTACATGAACGATGGTGTCGAGGAAGCCCTGTCGCGGCGGAGTAACGAATCAACGGTATGCACCTTAATTTTGGGTAATCAACTGACCTGGGCTTGGTTGGAATCCTGTATCATGCAAACTCGTCAGACAATAATAGTATAGTCGCGGAATTGGGTACCCATGTTTGATTCCGGGAATTGACACTGGCAAGTATCCGGGAAAAGCCCTCGACGTGGATGGCATCTCGAAAAACAAAATTGTCGGAGAGGTAGGGTTTGAGATGGTTGTGCGCTTCGCTTGGACGAAGGTTATGCTGCGAGTCTACGATGGAGCCATTGTTAATTGCCAGCCCTTCGGGCGAGAAAAAGTCGGGGGTATAATCTGTGGATTGTGTAGTGGAGGAAGACGCCTGGACCCCCGGTTTTGCTTCGTGTCTGAACGTACAGTCGAAACCACGTTGACAGGCTCCACTGGACCAATAAAAGGCGCATTTTCCTTTGGGAACCCCGGCTCGATTGATGGGAGGTACACCACCACGGCCACGATCATGGTGATCTGAACGGCCGCGGCCACCGCCTCCTCGTCCACGGCCCGGACGGCCACGCGAGGTGCTCGAAGACATGAAGCGATAGAATAGACAAGTACACGAGATACGTTCCCGGGCGATAGAGACTTCAGAGGGGAATGTGAGTAGTATGCGAGGTGTATGTTAGGACCCAAGATTACGAGACGCCCATGTGGCGAGACTATAGGACATGCAGTGTGCACGCGGCCTGTGGCGAGGACCCTCGGTCCAATGCCTGATTGGACGACAAAAAGAGCGCCCTAATATTCACAACGGGAAATTAAGCGATCGCGGCGATGACTTGGGAATAAAACTGGCTGACGGACAAACAGCCTATTTGGCCACCATGCGCGGCTTATGCCGAGCGCTGACCTGTCGAAGGTGCGTTAGCCACAGCCGTTCTTCTGCGTTAGCTATTGACAACAGTGGAAAACTTGTCAGTGATTATAGCAGATGTTCCCAGTATCAACAGCCGCTCCGGCCCGCTCGAGTCAGACTGAGGATGACATCATTTAGGAACATGCGTACCGAGGGTGAGCTAAGCCACGCGAGACTAGATATAGGAGAGCGATTAGTGGAAGAACACACAAATGGGATATGGCTGACTTTACGTGTTAGAAGTATGAAAAGCAGTGCTGGTACGAATATAAGCATATGAGGCGGCAATGATGGATAATGCCCAGTTATCGTAAACAGAAAGCAGGATCTTGATCAAATACGTTTTCAAGGTGCTCATGCTTAGGTGCAAGATAGCTCAAATAGGCGGAAGGTCATGGCTAAAAAAGCCGGAGGTGGTGCGGAGAAGGGAGAACGAAGATTATTAGCCTTAGTCTCCATTCTCTGCACAAGACCACGAAAGCCCTTGGAAAAGGTCAGGACAGTCTTCAGAATCTACACAGGGTGTACAGTATTCCGCCGGATGCCAGCGCAGAACTGAAAAAGTCGCCGGACGGCCTGGCAAGAACCGCGGACATCGCCGAGACCAGCCCGGGAGCAACGAAGCGCCATCTCCGAGTCACGGGTGTACGACTGGAGTGTTCACAGTAGGGCCGCACGCACAGTTACGTCGGATCGCATGAGTGCGTCAGCGTGAGCTGGATGAGGACGCAAATAAGCGCGGGCGACACCCCTCTGGCACCAAAATAACAGTCTGAGATCTCGAGCTAGTCAGTATCCCGGGCAGAGAGCAAAGGGCCAGGAATAACTTGCGTTGTGTGAGACGTCACGGTGAAATGTGCTCATTGAACGTCATGTTTACCTCCGTTGCCAGAGCAAACTGGAAGAAGTTAGATGAAGGAACAGAACAGCCTAGGCAGGACTCTGACATCCCTCAGGCATCAGCCGCCGGAGTACTATAATTCCCATCCAGCCAATCCAGACTCCGCCATGACGAGTCATTGACAACACCAACGTTGCCATTGAAACATTCGCAAAACATACTTTTTCTCTGATACGGTAAATGTAATTCACAACACTCAGCCGCGCGCGCCTGGGTGCGCTGTCATACTAATGCCGACCCGATCACGGACAGCACTCCTTGACCGTCTGTGACCAGCGGTTGATTGTTTGGGAAAAGCAAGTTGCCCTTCCGTTTAGCCCATGCACCGTGACTCGCTGGCACTTTAACTTCAAGTTTGCAAGCACGGCCTGGCAACTCCGAGTCGCTCATCGACCGTAAAACTCGACAACTTCCTTCAGGTACGCATTCATAAGCATTCCACTGCTTTCTACTTTTTATTCGCATCCTCGATTGTACTTTGATTTCGCAATCGTTTGTTAAACACCAGGTACTGTACTACAAATCATCGCTTCACGCTCCTATCGCCAGGGGGAGCCAGCGGCACCCTGCTGGCGCGCAATCTCCTCGAACTCCGTCGCACGAGTATTTGAACTATCCACACGATGACTCGAACCACCGATGGGTGCCCTGCACTCGGGGCACCTCGCCGACGCCATAGCACCACCACACTACAAGCATGCAATCAGCATTCTAGCCCTCTGAGTCCAAATAAAGGGCCACTGACTTCCGTGATCACAAAGGTATGTCCGTTCGCGCAATTGTAGAAGTGTCCCGCGTGGTCTGGAATGTGAGACTGTTATTCTTTCTCAGCACCCACAATAAAACAGCAACTTACAGAACCCGAATGCCTTAACGATGTCTGCCTTTTCTTGCAGAGATAATGGCGCATAGCCGCTCTGGGTAATGAAATGCTCTGCTAGCTTGTTATATTCCTCCACATACTTATCCCCCCTTTCGCAGCAATTTTCTCTGAACCAAACCCTTTCCGCTGTCCATTCGTCCATATCCGCGGCCGGGCGACTGCGAAGGTACGTCGACTCTAGTGTTTTCACCTGGATGGCAGTGGTCTTTGCTTCTTTCCGTGCCTTGTCGGCCAGCTTCTTTCGGCAGCTACTATCCAGAAGTCCCTCTCGAGAGAGTAAGGCAGCTTCAGCCAAAATTTCGAAGCGGAACAACTCGAGCTTTCCACGGAGGTTGTAAATCCCGGCACGCGCAGCTAGGCGCGAAGCTGTCGACTTTTGGGCGATAGAAAGAGCTTTGTCTGCGTCGCGGATGCAGGAATCGTAAATAAACGATACGTAAGATCGCCATAATCGCTCGTGCATAGTAATCTCTCCATGCACTGAATCTTCGGCGTTTAGACCCTCGATTCGGCTTTGCGCAATTTCCGCCAACGTGTACCGCAACTCGAGGGAAAGAAAGAAGGCTTCAACTTGAAAGCGCGTGTCTGCCTTGTGAGGAGGTTGTCCGATCTTCCTATTCACCGCTTCCATCGCCAATGGCTCCGGCTTATCGCAGGCCCGCTCCGGGTCGCTGGCTATAACAGCAAGTTCCAATCGGTACAGCGTTGCGAGCGCAGCGCCGTATGCCTGCACGTGTGGTCCGCGTGTCCGTGCAACCTCGGAAACTCTCTTGTACAGTTTAAGCAGGTCGCGGACGATCTTATTCCAAGCCCTACTCTCCTCTCCTGAGAATCCATGGATGGTCGTCATGCCACCTTGGTGAATTACTTCATTGGGAAGGGGTTCGGATTCCTTGCCAAACCGAGTCATGCGATTTTCAACGAGACGGTCAAAGTTCTCGGCTTCCGTTCCTGGCTGGTTACAAGTAATCTTTTTCGCTTCGTCCTGGGCAGTCGCAAGTTTCGCCGAAAAGCCTTCAATCTGCGGGCTTATCTTCTCCAGCTCCGACGACATTGTGCTTGCCACGTTCTGTTCAAGGATATCGAGATTCGCTCGCTTCGTAACGCGACCATATCGGAAGGCAGTGATAGGTCCTCGGCAGGCGGGACAAGATGGGGGGTTCTGATAGTTCACCGGGGGTGCCTTAGTGGCAATGAAGACGCCCATAGGATCGATTTCGTAGTACTCCGACATGTTGCAATGACCGTCCAACGTTTCGACAGTGAAGATGTGTCCGCATGCCAGTGTGATGAGTCGTTCTGAGATGTCCTCTGAGCTAAGATCAATCTCGACTAGATTCCTCTGCATTATGACGTCCACAATGTCGGCCTTTCTTTCGTCCGGGAGGCACAATATGCAAGTCTGCTTTTCGCAGGGTTCTCCGCACACTGGGTAGAGAGCATCAATTCGAGAACAGATATTGGCACGTGAGACGGAGAGCACATACCTGAAGGACATTGGTGGCCACAGGAAAGCTTTTGCTTGCACGGAATGTCACAAGGCAGCCGAGAACAAATCTACGAACATATAGCACTCAAAGGTCCGTGCGGTATCCAGAAAGTTTCTTTGGGCTTACCGAGCCGCACACCACCGGACATGAGTGGTGAGAACAAAGCCACTCACATGGTTCTACACACGGAGGGCAAGGTTCCCAACATGGCTTATCGCATGTGTGATGACTACAGCGTTGTCGACACGCTTGTGGACATCTCGGGTTGCATGAGTGATTGGAGGAACAAGGAAGGCCACACAGGTGCTGGCATTTTAGCAACCGCTGGCAAGGGTGGTCTCGATGGTAGGCGCGGACCGAGGGACGAGAGCCGACTGGCGTTTTCCCTTTCGTAACCGTCTGACATTCATGGCACCTAGAAGCGCATCGCCGAGAACAGCAGGAAGTCAAGCCGCCACATATCACCTGGCACGTGAAGGTGGCAGGGTCACTGCTACAGGCCATTGTACCCCTATGCTCACAGTCCGGTAGGCGCTTTGAAATTTGCGCAACACACTCGAAGGCCTTCAAATCCTCAAGCATATGGCTAGACGAAACATCATTTCAGTAGGGAATTGGAGCCGAAAATGGAAAGCACTTGCCAAGGAACAGAGGCAGCTGTGTGTCCGCATGGCAACTCAACGTCATAAATGGGGAACTGGCAATCCCCACACTCGTCCGAACATAACTTCGGACAAGGATGAGCCCTAGGACAGCTAATTCGCACACAGCGCTGGTTACACTTCATTCTTCGGTGGTTGTCTTGATCAGTGTGACACTAAAACAGAAGAAATAGTGAACGGGCAACATCGACCGTCAACAAGAATTGGGATACCATCGATGGGCACACGTGTCCACACGCCAGACGGAATTCACAGGGTCGGAGGCAACCGCCTTCGGGAGCCAATGTAGGGAGCTGTCCCGGTTTGGACACGGATCGCCTGGTCGCGGGGTGACGAGGACAGGCGATCGGGAAGGCATAGCCGATCTGGTCTGCGTTCTCCATCTCGTCCAGAACCGTCTTCCATGTCTCATTTTTTCTTAGGTTCGAGGCATTTCCCAGGATGTACATGCCATGCTGGGCGCGCGACAGCGCGACGTTGATTCTATTGGGGCTCTGAACAAATTCAGGGACAGCCGGAATCTAATACCGTTAGATTAGGGTGAGGCTGCTTACCTTCAAGAAGCCTATTGAGCCTTGACCTTCTTCGAATGAGCCCGAATTTCTGACCAAGGAAATGATAACGATTTTGGCTTCTTGACCCTGGAAGGTGTCTACTGTGCCGATTCGAATCTACATTCGAGTAGAATATCAGGATGGTGAGCCCTCAGGATTGATAAAGCTACCAACGTGTCTCGCAACTTGGACCTGAGCGAAGCCTATTTCGTCGTCACCTGCCAGACCCGTGCGCTCGAGCTGCTCTTCATCGCGTTCATCCACACTGACTGCGATCTTCAGATCTCGTAGCGCTGCTCGGACTTTCTGCAGTTGGCCTAGGTAAGCACAAAGTACAGCGATGTCCCCGGGTCCGTCGTAAGGGCCCTGTTTCAAGAAATACAAAACAAGGTCACGTATCATCGCGACCTGATCAGGAAATCGAATCTATTGAGTCATAGAGAAGATGTAGAGTTCAAGATACTAACACACCTCAAAGGTGTTGTACTTGGAAGCAGAATCCATCTCTGCGTTCTCTGCGTTGTCGTGTGAGAAAAAGAAGACGTTCTTGTCTATGCCCTTGACCGGTGGATATTGGTGGACAATCTCGTGATCCTCGAGCTTCGGGTATAAAATTGTCCTGGGAGTACGAATTAGCTCTCGATACCGCATGTCAATCGGAACATATTACACACCGCACAAAGTGGGAGATAGTGGGCCGCATTCGTCGCTGCACATTGATTTGGGACATGGCCATTCCCATGTCGGAAATTCTCTCCATGAGTGAGCGATCGAACCTGAACAACTCCCTGCCAGATGCGCTATCCATGGTTAGGGCTGTCGATAGGGTCAAACTTTGCATAACGAGAAAGGTTGGCGACTCACAGAAGGTCGATACGTTTGGACGCAATTGCTGAGGGTCTCCGATACAAATGAGATGCTCAACTACGTTGGAATAAGGTGAGGCATGCAACGACATTGAGGTAGCTAGGACGTACCTGATGGAACAAGAGAGGCGAGAATATGGGCTTCGAGAACTTGACCAGCTTCCTCAACCATAACAACCTTTGGGCCAATGCTCTGCGGGTGCGAGTCAATATCGCATGTGTATGCAACCATTCTGACTAACAGTAAGCAGAGAAACGAGCTTCGCAGCGCCTTAGGTTTTGATGAAGTTAGATTGTGGACTACTTGTCCAGGTACCACAAAGGTTACGCACCAGTGGTAGTGCACGCAATGAGGTCTGTTCTACTAAGAAGTCTACGTCGGACCTACAAATAGTCAATTTAATAATTAGGAATGACTGTTCAATTACTGACTTCATTCTGTACATCCTCATAGACTTTACAAGCGTCCTTATATCGTTCCTTTAGGAGCTCAAACTCTTGCAGATTGGATTCGTAGGATATCTTGCGCATATCTTCCTCCCATGACCCAGCGAGGCACTTGCGTTCGACGAGCGACATGGACCAGACATTAGCGGAACTTTCTACAAGACGTTTAAGGGCACGGCGCCCCGAAGGAATGGGAGGGATATGTCCAGAGAAACCTAATTCCTCAAAGAACTCTTGCCGTGGGTCTGCGCTTGCATTGTCCTCGGATCTCGGGAATTTTGACGGAGGCCGGATAAACTCGATATCGCCGCCGTTCTTCCAAAACCCATATATTCCCGTAATCTCCGGATCCTGGGTGTCCTTCTTGTCCTTCGATACCCGTATCCATTCCCCGTTCTCCATTTCGTCCTCTGTGAAGCGTCGAAAAACTTCGGTGATCCAGAATGGAGGTTCTCTGAAAGAATCAGCATGGTGAGGGTAGTGAAAATCAAGATATCTCTCAGCGTCTTCCCATGTTAATCGAGGAAGCTGGATACGGTTCATAATGCGAGTCATATCCTCCTCGACCTTCTTCAAGATAGCATATTCGCGTCTCATGGGTCGATCGAGGTCTCCGCGTCCGGAAAGCTGTTCCAATTTGTGTAAACTAAACTGTGTGATACGTTCATCAGTCGTTCTGGATCCGAGGCGGACAACGTTTGAAGTAATTTGTGCATCGAGAATAGACGTAAGCATGTGGTCGAGCGCATGGTTTGTGAATGCAATGAGAACTGAGAGTCTGTAAGAGTAGGCTTGTATTAAGACGTAACTTGACGAACCTATAGGCCTGATCTTGCTAGAGAACAGTACGCGAAGGATCTCTTTCCCTGTGAAGCTCTACGGTCGTTATAAGAACCGAGCATATCTGTCCTTTTGCGAATCTCGGTACCTTTCCTGTTCCGGGAGGGCTGACTCACTAGTGAGACGCAAGTCACAGAGGAGGACGTAGAACACACCCCTGTATCAGAGAAACTTCTCGCGTGAATGCATCAACCATCGCATTTACTTGTGAGGGGTCCAAGTCGCTTGAGCGCATTAGTTCCTGGCGTGCGAGTGCTACAGATGTTACGTTATTAACGTCGAGACTTGAAATATTCGTGCCACGTCGAGCTAAGCACTGTAAATCATATCTGAACCCAGGGACACGGGTGTAACGAGGGACTCCAACTGGAAGGGAATGAAGATTCCCCGAATGTGATATGATGTCAGAGAAGGGGATGGAGGTGGGCTCTACGTCCTGTAGAGCTCGAAGGAACGGACGTAAAGATTCGAACATGATGTTGTTGTCCAGGAGTACAGCATATGTTGAGTTATTGATGGAGATTGGTTCACGACGCAAAGCCATAAGTTCTATCTCGGCGTCGAAGAAAGAGATTCGGAGCTGAATGGTCTTTGCATCCGCTTTGGCGGATTCCCCAATGTCCCCGCCCATGGATATGATAGTCCCGAGGAACACTCGTAATTGACCTGGAGAAATAAGGATCAACGCAACCAGACTTCCGTGTTGCAGGCGTTTCGAGTGTTCCCAATACTCTGCGCGCCTTTTCCCGCTCTGGTCACGTGCCGCTCCGGCGGGAGGGGCGTCGAGAAGTACGCCAACTGTAAAGTTACGACGTTCAGCTTTCACGGGGGCAAACAGAGCGCCAGTGTATAGGTGAAAGAATACGGAATTGAGGCCAGATGTTTTATATGCGCCTCCTTTGGAACTCAACAACTTCTCCAGGGTCGTGGCATGTTCCCTCGAACCCGCTCTCGGAGCCCACATGATCTCGAGATCTCTGCGAATCTCTCCAATTGACTGTCGGATGGAGGCACTTTGACGATAGGCGATAAGAATTGGCCTACAGGTGAATGGAAACGAGGACTTACATCATCTCTTCCCTCAAAAGTCGGAACTGAATATCAAGATGTCGTTGCATAGAACTCTCGGGTAGGTGGTGAGGTGCCGCAGGAAGAAAGACCGGGAGATAAGGTGGTAAAGGGCATAGGAGTTCTTCATGCGTCGGTGCAATCCGGATCCCGTGTATATCACTGGAATCGTTGTCATGACGAGGCGTCCCCCCATCACGCAAGGTACCAGGGGGTTCATAGGTGTGACTTAGACGAGAAGAGAGAGCCTGTTGCATCTGATCAGCGGTGACTGTATCGTGTGCCACATTCCGTCTCATTCTCTCTGCGTGCCCAAATTCTCTATCTGCGATCAATCTGAGCCGGCCAACGTCTTTTTCAAGTTCCGCCAACGTGAGGATGCGGATATCAGGGCTTGATTCGGAAATGGAATCGTTGAAGGTTGGTGGCGACGCCTTGACACCTGTAGCCCAGCGAGAGAACCAATGGAAAAGATCTTCGACAAAGTCGCGTAACTCGGGATGATTTTGTATGGAGCGCTTGAAACGGGAAAGGTACCTTCGAAGAACGGATAAGAGTAAGACCGCTATATAGCAATGCGAGTACTCACTGAGACAAAACGATGGAAAGCGTCTTGAAGACTACCACCCCACTCAACGTGTTTCTTCGTGATGCGGGAAGACTTGAGCGGTCCTCCCAGGTCTGGGCCTCAATCATCAAAGCCATACACTCGCGGGTAGTTGCCTGAAATTCATCGTAATTCTGATCTATGAGAGTGTATATCATGCTGGAATGACTGGTCAAGAGGAAAGGCCCGTGTAGGTAAATCGATGACACACTTTGTATTCTGGTGCATGGTTGTTTTTAACACCAGGTCCGATGACAGAAACTGCGCGGCGGTGGGATCAGAAATGGACAATGACATCTGTTTCGGATGTACCTCGAGAATTGGGAAGTATCCTTTCTGAAATGAGAGTGTGGACGAACCGGCGCCGACATTAACGGCCACCGGTGAAAATCTCAAAACATCCCCAATTCGAAGCAATGCGTTACCCTTGGAATAATAAAGGCGTTAGCAATGCCGAGTAGAGCCCAAAGAGTAGGCTACCAGGCATACCCGAACGATGGTGTCGAGGAAGGACTATCGCAGTAATGACGAATCAACTTTTAGCCACCTTCATGCTGGACACACGACTAACCTGCGCCTGGCTGGAATCCTTCATCGAGTGAACTCGTTATGAAACGTCAGACAGTTGCAGAATTGCGTACCCATGCTCGATTCCGGGAATTCACACTGGCAAGAATCCGGGAGAAGCCCTCGACGTTGATAGCATCTCGAAATAAAAAGTGGTCGAAGAGGTAGGGCCTAAGATGGTTGTGCGCTTCACTAGGACGAAGATTGTGCTGTGCGTCTAGGAGGGAGCCATTGTTGATGGCTAAGCCCTCAAGGGAAAAAAAGTCGGGGGAGTAATCTGCGGGTTGTGTGGCGGACGAAGACGGCTGGATACTAGGCTTTGCGTTGTGCCTGAACGTACAGTCGAACCTACGATCGCAGGCTCCAGTGGACCAAAAAAAGGTGCATACTCCCCTAGGGACTCCGGTTCGATCGATAGGAGGCATGGCACCACGACCACGGCCACGATTACCTGAAGGTTCTTGGCCCCGACCAGCGCCTCCGCGTCCACGACGGCCGCGGGAGTTGGCTGACGACATTACGAGAGAGAGAGGAGGAAATGTGCTAGGCGATGGACGTGGAACAGATAGAGATGTTGGGGGAAAGGTATAGAGCCGCCCGTGTGGCGAGACAAGGACACGCGGCTGGTGGCGAGGCTTTTGGTCCATGATCATGATTATCTACAACGGGAAATGATGTAATGATATTAGTCTTGAGCGTCTTATCCATCCCTCTTTTGGCGTGGATTGACCCTAGCCTCGGCCACCGCAGGGAGCCGCAGCCGCAGCCGCAGCAATACTGCTCTACGCCTTGGGAAAGTTGAATGTCATTTAACAGAGGCTCTCAGCATCACTGACCGCCAAGAAAGCGCTTTCTCCTGTACATATTGTTGTGCGACGTACAGCCCCTCGACTCGATGACATCATTAAAGGGACGTGTGTACCCAAGGTCTAGAAAACAAGATGGGCCATGCCTACTCTGCGTCTTGTACATGAACCGATATGGCTTTACGTGTCAAACTCAGTCAACATCGACTTGAAGGCGCTAGGTTCCTGGTACCCATATCAACATACGAAGTGATAATGAGATATCAACCTTACCATGCAAAATAAAAGAATGTAACTCAGGTCGGTTTTCAACGAACATAACAGTACCAGGCGCATCGAACAGGTTGGAACCACCGGGAGTGGCGCCTATGGGGCAGGGCAAATATTATTGAGAGAGATCTTGGCTTTATTCTCTGTTACAAGATGTCTGGGGTAGAAAGTTGCCATTCCATTTGAAAACCTTACCCATAAACACCGGACAAAGTTGGTATTTCGCCGCCTGCGGCCAGTGCAGATTAACTTTGGGAAAGGCCGCCAATACGCGAGAACTGGGAATAATGCAGAGAGACGAGAGTTCATGGCACGCGAGTAGGGTTACACGCACAGGTACGCACTGGGCGCCACGGCGTGACAAGCGAGACCAGAATTCACAGCTTGAGAGCTTCGCTTCTGATAACGGAGCTGAAAGGCGGAGCAAGAGAGAAGTGAAACGTGCCCGGATGGAGTCGATGCAGAAGAAAGAGAATCGGAGGCAGCGGCGGTTGTCTGAGACTCCGACGACCGACCAACTCCGGCCCAATACAGTACTCCGCCGACTACATTGGACCGACACGCATATACCACTTTTTCAGGCAGTCAATCTAGTCAAAATATCTTCGACATACCCTGGTCAGAACACACGAGGACACGCTGTGGCTGCCCGGTTCTGTATTGCCCAAGCCTGTCTGTGGTCCGTCCGGGAACTTGAAGGTCTGGAACCGCGTCTGAGAAGCGACGAGCGGGCTTTACGTAAACCGTCTTGCAGCGCTTCATCCCTGTTCCCATATGCGATCCACACCGTTACGCATACTATCCGCCTCCCCTCGTGTTCTCCGTAACAACAGGACTCTCTATTTCTCGCACCCGGTCTTGCCCAGAAGTCGTCCCAATGGAATATCACCCACAAGTACTGCGACGACCTTACCGTTCATCCGAATGATGTCAAATTCATCCACGAAGCATCTCTTCGCAGTCTACGCTCCTGATTACACCGATCCTGGAGTTCTCGAACGCAGGTTTTCTGTTCGTGAGAATCACCTGAAGGGTATAGAAGGGATGATCGACAGTGGAACAGTGAGTACGTATATTTTGTCGTTGTTCCGTGACGATGCCCATTTTTCATACAGAATTCGGGGGAGCCCTTTTGGCACCGGAGCTTACTGACGAGAATGGCAGGAAAAAGATGACAGGATCGCTTATGTTCTACGAGGCAGAGAGTGTCGAGGAGGTTCGCAAGATGGTAGAGTCGGACATCTATCATACAAGCGGCGTGGTGAGACTCCTGCTCTCCCGCAACTTACAGTCCAACCAACGTCACTTTTTAACCTAGTGGAACAAGGAGAGGGTCATCAATTCACCTTTTGTGCCGGCGATGCGCTGGCCGTCGACATAGCTCGTATGACGTGGTCGCGATGGTCGCCGCCTATCCTGGATCATCCCCGCATTGCAAATTCGCCTTTTTTCTGGGATTTGAGGAGGCGCTTCATCCGACTGATACCGTATCCGTGGGCCAACAAGCATATTCGTCAACACATTTGCATACGTGTGATACCATCGACCCTATACATGTACATGTACGTCCAATTTTGCATAGAATCCACGTGGTTTTTCGATGGAATCCTCTCCGTCTTTCAGCCCATATCAAGCTCGCGTCGACTAAGAGTCCCGAGCACCTGCGAGAAACAAAAGAAGCGACACCCTCCACTCATACCCATAGAATCGAGAATGAAAGAGCGCGAGAAGGTAGCAGCGAACGCAGCAGGAAGAGGCAGACACGAGACCAGCTCGGAAGCAGGGAGAGTTCGAGAACACTTGATTGGATTGTTACATTCGAGCGCAGGTGCTACATATATACGGTACATGAACAAGACACCCCTTTGACCAAGGGGAAGATAGTCTATCTAAGATATATAAGGACGAGGCGGTGAACAGAGGAGTGAGCACGCCACAACGAAGGGGATAAGGGTAGCGGCTCGTACTAGCGGTGCTTGGGCGCATGTGTGCTTGCCCTTTCAGTATGGTAACTACATTCTATCTACAAGTGTCCGCAGTCAGTCAAAGAGAAATAAGTAAATAGAAACCGTCCATATCCTTCCAACTCCACTAACCCATTCCCACGCCCATTGGCCGATGCGGCCTAACGTGCACTCCCCTCCCCGTTCCTGAAATTAGTACGCTATGCAGAAGCAAATGGAGTAAGCAAGAAGTTACGCGCTATCCCTCTCCAGTGGGGCTCATGCACTGCTGGGGTAAATCCGTGGCGCGCCCTGCCAGTGAGATACAGTAAGAGCAGGGCGCGTGGCAAATTTTCGCCTTCGTAGGGTGTGTCACGTGGCTTGTATCACTGCAATCACATTAGGCGCGATTTGTGCGTATTCAGGAGTCCGTATCGGCCGTATCGGTTGTCGAGCCTGTAGGAAATGCATGCTCACTCTTTTAACCCATCAAATTCTCATTTAACGATCAGCGTGGCCGAGGAGCCCCTACGTGGCACGGATGCACCATAACAGTCACCTGGCCAAGAAAGTGGTGAGTCTTGTAACAGACGACACGAACGCACCTTGGGGGTAAATGTCCATCACGGCATGAAGGCCTTGATATACGCCACGTGTACTATGATCAAGATCACTTCAACGCTTTTCATGTTCCCCACCATACAATCACAGTATGATCTGTCGTAGGCGAGAAGACTGTAAAGCAATAGGGGAATGGACAAGTAGTTTCAACTCTGGGAGTAGCACAGACAATATGCATGATAGCCTGAGACTGCAACCGAGGACGATGTCATCTGAGAGGTTCGGGCGGACAGAGTGACTAAGAAAGGGCAATTTAACCTGTTCGGTTGCGGCATGGGCAGCCTTACTATTAATACATTTAGGAAATTTGGAGGCTCGTTGAGTTGCGAAGACGCTGCAGTGGACGGTTTGCGGTGGGATTCAAGCGACTGAACGGGTCAGGGTGACCCGGAAGCAACTTCGTTGGAACCCCTTCCGGTCCGACTCGGACCACGTCCGCGCTAAAGGTGAATTTCGACTCAAGTTCATCGCAGTGCTGTAGTCGAGAAATATGTACAATAAGTACTACCTGGGCAACCTTTGACACGGCTTGTCTTCCTTCAAAGGCTCTACTGAGTCGCGGGCTCAGCATAGCACATCCCGAATAATGCCACAGGCCGAGGGCCATACGTATCACGGCCTTTCACCCTCGTGTCCAATTTAAACGATCTCACCAGTGTGGAATAAGACCATCCACACAGATCGAATGAGCTGTATATGATGCAGAACGTTGGCCCTTCGCTAAACGAGCTGTGTCTGGCGGAGTTTCGGGGCTGTGTGGTGGTGGAAGGCCTCGGGGCCAAAGACACGCTCGGGCCAGCCCATTGTCCTTTTCGGCAAAAGTAGGCCACGAACACCATCGCAGGTTCTGTGGACGGATTTGTCTCCCTTTCACGGATCCGCTGAAGTGAGTACAATGGTCCCGCTAAGATCGTCAGACACAACACGATACGTTCCTACTTCGCCGCTAAGCCTTACGGGGAATTCGTGTGTGGTTGCGTGAAGGACTCCGGTAGCACTGAGAACACGAGGCGATCCGACCACACCAAGCCGGGCAAGGTACTGCATGGCCAAAGCTCAAGGAGACCCTCGGCGAATGGCGGGCATTAAACGTGGCCTGTGCCTGCTCGTGACTATGCCACTGGACGTCCATAGCGCGTCCCCCTTTAAAAAGCGTCGACCGTAGCTCCGCATAGCTCTCCACAAACCCAACTTTCTTCGCATCTGCCTTCCACGAGCAATCATCCCCCTCCCAATAGCCAATCACCACGCAACGATGAGCTTCTTCCACACCGACGATGGCGAGGACCAAACGGCCGCATGGTCAGAAACCGCGAACACCGAGCAAGCCGCTCTTCCATCCGACTGGACTTCGGCCCGTCCCATCATGGTGAGCGTGGATCTCCTCCGGGATATGAGAAGTTATTCACCTTTCGGAAGCCGCAATACCCCGGTTGGGTGTTTGATGGCACGTTTGATGACTTGCCCGACGTCGGTGTCGGGCTTGGGCCGTTCGACGATCTCGAGGCCGCGGGTGCCTGGGCATTCAATCATGACCCTACCCATTCATCCTACTTCCCAAACAACTACCATCACAACGCGAACATGGTGAGTACATAATGCCTGACTGCCGATGGGGGTTATTGACTTACCGTTGCGCTACAGAACGTCGCTCCCTTGCCGGTGCCGACACCCGGTAGGTCAAATGCTTCCCTTCCTTTGGGTTGTGCTCACGCTGCCCAAAGCCCTGACGGAGTCGGACACAGTCGAATCGCTGCCGGTCAATGCCTTATGGGATGGGCACACTATTGCGCCAGCCCAACTGATGGCAGAGCCGCAGAGAGTGAGTGCGAGGCCACTCAGGTACAAGATTCCTTCTTACCTTGACTTCTTCGCAGGGACCCTCCGCCTATGGCCTTGCGGTAGCGGCCACTCATCCCTCAAATGAATTGGCCTGGCTGTTCGAACAGCCAGACCAATTCCCGAGCCTGGTCCCCTCCTACACCGACGGTGATGGGGGCGTGGTGGGGTCGTACCAACCAGACTTCAACTTCCCCGGAACTGTTGGCAACACACCGTAAGTATCTTCTTTGGTTTGCCTCCCACTTATGGGAGTGACATGCGGTCCTTCGCTAACATTAGCCATTACTATAGCTGGAGGTCGGCTCAGATGGGCGCACCTCCCATTGGCATGGCATATGCCAGCCAGTCGATACCGCAAGTCGGGTACATGCCGGAATTCACGAGGACGCTTCTTGGGAAGCGCCCTCGTGAAGACAAAACCATGGGCGACTACGTCCAGGCGGTACACGACAGCAGCATACATGGCCCGCCCAAGAGGGCCAAGAGGAAGATGGCGAACGGGGTCTCGGAAGCAGCAGGGTCCACAAGCAGGGCCCGCCAAAAGTCTGCAACCAGGACCCCAGTAGAAGTATATGGTAAATCCGAGGCAGCGGGACGCGGAGCGGGGAAGCTCGCGGCCCCGAAGGCACACGAAGTTTACCACAAATTCCTACCGGGACCAAGTGTCCAGCAGGAATTGGTGGTGACGACTGCGCAGGGAGAGCTGCCCTGGATCGAGGGGAGTGCAGAGGAAGCGACATGGCACCACAGCAGCAGCGTCGTGCGGCAACAAGGGGTTGTCAACGGCGCCAACGACGGGGAGAGGGGGGACGTGGAGGCGCGCAACTTCCAAATCCCAAGGAGACTCAGCCAGAGGCAGATAGGTCTCCTCGAGGCTACACCGGACGACTTGGCGCGCGGGACCGTCCGCGAGCTCAAGTGTCGCCTTTGTCCTGACATTGGATTGAAGAATTGGGAGGACTACAGGCGGCACTGCGACTTCAAGGAGGCGCACCCTCTCAAACTCACCTTCTGCAGCTATTGCGGAGACTTCTTCGCGCGCACCGACTCGCTAGCACGGCATCGCAAGAACCGCCCTGCAGAGTGCCTAGGAGTCACACCAGAAGAGGCCCGAGCCAAGCAGACGGCGACGGTGCAAGTGCTTGAGGAGTTCGAGGGACTGCTGAAACGCTACCTCGAGACGAACGAGGAGATCGGGGATCCATTCGCGCAGAGGATTAAAGCGATGTTCCCGGAGTCGTCAAAGAGAGGGAGCAGGGAGTAGAGCCGCCTCAAAGGGCCCAGGGCGTAGTTGTAGGCAAAACATGTCCATTTGTATATTTTATTTTGTCTTTTGCTGGTCCTACTGCTAGGAGAGAACTTGCAGTGTGGCGCCATGGACTTTACCTTGTACTTTTTGTAGCGTTTTGTATGGTTGTTTGCTTGCTTTGGCATCGCTGCATATATACTAGAAGTTATCCCGATTCTGACGTGGCTTTGTTGAGCCATGTACCGACTACGCACCGTATATCCCCGTCCATCTGACAGACGTAGCCCAATTACTACCCCAAACCACGAACACGAACCACGGGAGTCAAGAGCTGAGTAGAGGGATATAGGGACAATCAATCGATTTGATTACGGTCGGATAAGAAAAAACTTCCTTCTTAAACACGAACCACGGCTGAATTTTTTTGCCACGCCGACGCAACGTGAGCAACTCGTACGAGATGAAAAATCTCCAACTCCGTACCAGAACGACGAAAACAGTGTTTCTTCCTTCCACATGGGACACCACGAGCCGTACACATGCACCCCGTACGCGGTCACGCGCGATGCTTGAGCCGCGCAATGCGCAACAAGCATAACTCACAACTCACCTCTCCACTCTCCACAAATAGCCGGATCAATCAATCGATTGTCTTCCAGAGCCTACCTTCCACACAAGGACCCGTCGACGTATTCCTTGGACCGACAAGGGGGGGAATGAGGGAGAGATGGGAGCGAGAGCCAGGAGGGGTATAACAAAGGGGCGCCGAATCGATGAGGTTCTTTCTACCTCCGTAT
>Ga0137394_10000235_pt1 | contig 38872 bp, 39 predicted proteins | sample czobulk116metaG_FD_108278 | JGI IMG/M metagenome (GOLD analysis project Ga0137394, IMG submission 108278) | Vadose zone soil microbial communities from Angelo Coast Range Reserve, California, USA - czobulk1.16 metaG | ecosystem: Environmental > Terrestrial > Soil > Vadose zone | place: USA... | reverse complement strand
TTGGTACGATCCGTTTTGGGCGCTGACACGGCCAAGCATGCCGCCGATGATGGCGTAAATGACAAGGACGGAAGAGAGCAGCAAAATCGCGTACTTACTCTTCGAATTCAATGCGAACCTCCAAGGCAGCACAAAGTAAATTCAATTATAGCTCGGTAACCACGGGCGGTATCATGAAAATATGCGGGTTATGGCTCTTGATGTTGGCGATAAAACCATTGGGATTGCCGTCAGCGATGCCCTGCTGCTGACTGCCCAGGGCCGCCCGACCCTCAGGCGAAAGGATGTAAAAACCGACCTCGAAGCGCTTCGCAGCCTCATCCAGGAAAATGAAGTTCACGAGATTGTTGTCGGCCAGCCCTTGCACATGAGCGGACATCAAAGCCCTCAAAGTGAAAAGGTTGCCCGCTTTGCCGAGCAGATCCATAAAGTATTGGACATCCCGGTGGTATTTTGGGATGAACGCCTGACGAGTTTCGCGGCCGAGCAGCACCTCGAAGAAATGGGTCTCAATTGGCGGAAGCGCCGCGAGCACGTCGATAAAATAGCCGCCATGATCATCCTTCAGAATTATTTAGACAGCCGTCCCGGCCGGCCCGCATGAAGCGACTCATTCTGTTACTTCTCACCTTCGTCCTCGGCCTTGGTGCCGGCCTGCTCTTCTATATCCGCCAGGAGTTACGCACGCCGGGAAACCCGGCCCAGGGTCTCATTTTGGAAATCCCTCGCGGGCTCGGTACGCGTGAGGTAGTTCGACTACTCGAAGAAAAAAATGTCATTCGAAATCGGTACGCGGCCCTGATTTATATCGGCTATAGCGGCACACGGAACAGGCTTCAGGCCGGCGAGTATCTTTTCGACCGTCCCCAAACCATTCCCGAAGTTGTGAACAAGCTCGCGACTGGAGCCGTTTATCTGCACAAATTCACTGTGCCGGAAGGATTGACCCTGGAGGGAATTGCCCAAAAGTGGCAGGAGCAGGGCTTTGGTAAAGCCGAAGAGTTTGTCGCGGCGGCCGGTGGTTCCGTTGATCACGTGCGCGCGTTCGACGCGGAAGCAACTTCTGTCGAGGGATATCTCTTTCCGGAGACCTATTCGTTTCCGAGCCACACGACTGCAGACCAGGTTGTCGATGCGATGATTTCGCGTTTTCGCCAGATGGTCGACAAGCTCCAGCAAGCGATTCCATCCGGCAGCTGGCCTCTGAAACTGCGGGATGCCGTGATTCTTGCGTCACTCGTTGAATCCGAGGCCGCGCATGCAGACGAGCGTCCGGTGATTGCGTCGGTCTATTTGAATCGCCTAAGGCGAAGGATTTTGCTGCAATGCGATCCAACCGTTATCTATGCGCTCCAGCAGGAGCACAAGTATCGCGGCTCTCTCACTCTCGCCGACCTGAAATTCAAATCGCCCTATAACACGTACATGAACGTCGGGCTGCCGCCCGGACCCATTACCAATCCCGGTTACGCGTCGCTGCTCGCCGCTTTGCAGCCCGCCATCACGAATTACCTTTTCTTTGTCCGCACCGACGCAGGCCGCCACACCTTCTCTGAAACACTCGCGGCCCACAACCGCGCTGTGGCTGCATATCGCAAATTGCTGAGACCATCCCCCGAAAGAGTTCGACGCCGTGGGGAGTAGGTGTGACTAGGGACGACGGGTAGCGTCCTTTGAATTCCTGCCCCGCTTGAAGAATTCTTCGAAAACGTTGGATGCGAATTTACCCGCGAATCCCAATGCCGTGCGCACCAAAGCCGCGCCTACCGTACTTTCACTTTGTACTCGCCAGGTATTCGAGAGGAAGTTGGAGCCGGCAATTCCGCTGTAACGCGCGTACGCGGGCGCGATGCTTCCATTCGCGCGATATGCCATGAAGGTCAAGCGGCCCGCATGGCCGATGCGGTTCAAGAAGCGGTTCTCGGTGGAGCGGACGTAACGCGGGTCTTCACCCCAGGCCGCGCCCAGGCCGGCTTCGAGGGCGTTGCTCGTCGCAATGCCGGTCAGTCGCATTCCGTAGCGCTTGGCGAAACCTTCCCAGTGGGGCCCGTATTCCGGAGGTCGATTCAGCGCCGTTCCCCCACCCGCGCTGACCAAGCCAGCTGCCAAACTCTTGGGGCCCACGGTTGATTTCACGACCCAGCGCAAGCGGGCCTCTCCCGATAAGGGCCGAAGTGGCTCGGTCTCCCGGGCCGCGGCGAATGTCGGCAACATCAGACAGGAAAAGAATAGGGCTCTGATGAGGCATCGTTGAACCATAGTTACTTTTCTCCGCGGGTTGTGGCCAGGCTGGCCGGTACTTCCTCACTCTTCTTCCCGCGATCGCGGCCGAAGTCAGGTTTCTTTGCGGTGCCTACGACCTGGATGCGAAGCAGTGTTCCTGCCCCCTGTTTCGAGAAGAACGGATCGACAGGCTTGAGAACCCATCGTTTCCATCCGGTCATGGTTTGCGAGACTTTCGCCTGGAGCTTCAGCGTGCCGTGAAAATCCAGCGCTTCACTCTCGAGATCATAGGTGCCGGCCAGATCGACTCCCGCGCCCGGCACACCGAACGAAAGTGAATGAAAGGTAACCATCTCGTTCTCGAGCTTGAAGACGCCGGCCATTCCGGACAGGACCGCATCAATCTCCATGTTCGTCGGCTGACCCCGTCCGCGCCGGCTCAGCGAATCGATTCGATCCTGGATCCTCGATTTCAGGAACCGCGCTTCCGATATTTCGAATTGCCCATCCAGAAGCAGCTTTTCCCGCACCGTACCGGTCAACGGCGGAATATCGATTTTGGTTTTGAGGGAGACTCGACCTTCCATGAAAGGGTCGCCTTTCATGGCGAGCCGGAGCAGGTCACGCAGGTTGCCTTTGGGCATCGTGACATCCAGGCTCACACTGCGATGGGCATCCGTCTCACGCTTGATCACAGCGCCGCTGGTCGTGAAGCTTGTCTTTCCCAGCGTCCCTGTCACCGGTTTCAAGATCGTGTTTCCGTTGGTTCCGTCAACGAGAACTTCGAAACGGGTCGAGAGAGGTACCGGGTTGCCGGCCTTTTTTAACCGGAAGTTCGGAACTGTGGCCTGGCCGCGTACAGCAATTGACGAAAGAGTTCCTTCAAACCGTCCAGTCGACTCCAAAATTCCGGCGATTCCCTTGAAGACTCCCAGGTCGGCATTGTCGAAGTCATACTCGCCCGCCAACGGCGTATCTCCCGGTTCGTCCGTGACCCACGGCCCAAACGTACCCTCGCTTAGAATTTCGCCGGGCGGCTTCGCATTCGTCAGCGCAGCGTTGTATTTCATCGCTACATTTGTTCCCGCGGACTCAAGCATGACGCGGTGAAGATCGAATCGAAGAGGCTTCTTGTCCTTGTTTTTCGGCAGAATCGTAAGGACAGAATTCATGATGAAGACTTCTTCGATGATGACCCCCGGCTCTTCCGGTTTGTCGTAAAGTCCCTTTGGCTTCTTCTCATCCGGCCCACTCAATTCGGGCCCCTCGCCCTTGGGCGGGATGTTGATTTTCATGCCGTCGAGCGTTACCCGGCGAACCCTCTTCGGAACGTCGAAAAGGCTTCCCAGATCGACTTCGAAACGGAAGTTTTTCATCAGGAACATCGGTGGAACGTTGCGCAGACCCTTGTGGTACACCGCTATGTCTTCGCCTTCCACTACGGCCGTTGTGTCATGGCCGTGCTGAAGTAGCAGTTTCAGGGGTGAAACCTTGGGCAAGCTAACGCGGAGGCCTGCCAGCTCGACTTCGCTATCGAAGCGTTCTTGTAGATACAGAATGGCTTGCTGGCGTATGTAGGGCTCGGACCGCTGGGCCAGGACGTAGGCAGCCACGAACAATGCAGTGATTCCAACCGCGGCGAACAGTCCAATACCGATCAGCCAGTTACGTTTTCTCCGGGTCACTAAGGTCAGAGGAGCAACTCAAACGCCAAGTCGCGCGTGTCTTCATCTGCTTTCCACAAGTGCGAAGATCCGCGCAGGGCCGCCGGTGCCGTTCTCGATCTTGATCGGAGCAACGATGAGCGAAGCTCCCGCCGGAGGGAGGCTGCCGAGATTGGCCACATTTTCAAGATGGTACTTTCCCTTGCCGTGACTGATATGGTGAACCGCAAAGTCCTTCGACATGCCATAGTCCACACTCAGCGTATCGATCCCAATACCCGCGATATTGCGTTCCTCGGTGATGAGCTTCACGGCTTCGGCAGAAAACCCCGGGAAATGCAGCGTTCCGTTTTTTTCCGCATTCTTGTATTTCTCAAAATTCGTCCAGCGTTCGTCCCATCCTGTGTACATCATCACCACGGCATTCTGCGGAATTGGACCGTTGGTTTGTTCCCACGCCGTGATATCCGCGGGAGTCAAAACGTAGTCCGGGTTTCCAGAAACCTTCGTCCGGACGTCGATGACGGCCGCAGGTGCGAAGAATTTCTCAGGAGGTATCCTGTCGAGCGAGATCTGCCCCGCCGCGAAATGATTTGGAGCGTCCAGGTGCGTGCCGGTATGTTCAGCCAGCGCAAAGCGCCCGGAAAGAACGCCGTCCTTCTCCAGCGTGGCGAAAATTTCGTATCTGAATGGACCGTATCCCGGCCCCGGCCAGTAGGGGTTTTGCGGATTCAGCGCATGTGTGAGATCGATGATGCGTGTCTTCCCTGTTGCGATGCCCTCGATGAGCCCCGCTTGTTCAGCTTTCGGCTGTTGGGCCGGCTGAGCCGGTTGTGTCGGCTGGCACGATGCAATGAGAAACAGAGCTGCAAGAGTCATTACCTGTTTCATAATTCCCTCGTGATTGTTTACCTGGCGCTTGGTTCGAATCTTGGGGATCGCGAGCAGTACTTGCGATCCGCCGTTGATGGCCTCTCGAGAAGAAAAGTCCAAATCATGCGTTCAGCCTCGATTTATTCGACAGAACCCCTGGAGGTCCGTGACCAGCCCTGGTTCTTGAATACCGTCGTCGAAGCAAGTACGCCGCTCGGCCCGGAGGCGTTACTCCAAACCTGTCTCGAGGTCGAACAAGAGAACCGGCGGAAACGCGACCTGAGCAAAGGTCCGCGTACTCTCGACATCGATATTATTTTCTATGGAGACGAAATTATCCGGTTGCCCGACCTCTCGATCCCGCACCCTCAGTTCTCTCACCGTCGATTCGTTCTCGAGCCGCTGGCTGAAATCGCATCCGAGTTCGTCGATCCGATGAGCGGCAAAACCGTCCGGCAATTGCTTGCGGCGACATCGGACAGCGCGGAAGTCCGTCGTGTCGCGGGCCCACTGTAGCGGCGGTCATAGAAGCTGTGAACGAATTCGCAACGAAGGGAAACTGGTTTCTTCCTCCTGCCTTCCAATTCATTCACACATTCATAGGCCGCCGCTACAGCGAGTCACTTCAATAACTCACGGAGCCGCAGCACGAGCTTCTTGCCATCCCGTGCCGACCGCGCAGCGACGAAGACCGTATTCTCTCCGGCAATACTTCCGACCCATTCCGGCCATCCTGCCTCATCCAGTGCCTGCGACACTGTCGAGGCGTGCCCCGGCCCCGTCTTCACCACCACGATGTTCTCCGCAATGTCGATATCCAGCATGAAGTCGCGGATGATGCGCCGCAGCGATTCTTCCGGCGCTTTTACCGGTTCGGTGTCGACGACCGTGTAAACACCCCCCGTTTTTGCGAGCCTCAGTTCCTGTATATCGCGCGACAACGTCGATTGCGAAACTTTGATGCTGCGGGCCTTCAACTCGCGCATCAGATCGTCCTGACTGGTGATTTCACCGACGCGCACGAGCTCCAAAATCGCATTGTGCCTCTGACGCTTCATGAAGCCGAAAATTATACACAAAACCATTGACCCCTCAACGGCATGCATGCATACTTATGCATCTGTATGCATAAGTATTCAACAGCCGGGCTTGCAGCCCATTCGGACTTTCTGTCTGTCACTCAACTTCGCCGCGAGGATCTGTTTGCGCTCCTGTCACTGTCGCAGGATCTCCGCTCGAAAACCATGTATGCGGATGCGCTCGCGGGCAAATCGGTGGCGATGATCTTCCAAAAGCCGTCGCTCCGCACCCGGGTTACCTTTGAAGTGGCTATCCGTCAACTGGGCGGCTGGCCAATCCTTCTGGGTCCGGTGGAGAGTCAACTCGGAGAGCGGGAAGCCACTCAGGACGTGGCGCGGAATCTGTCGTTGTGGGTCGATGCCATTGTGGCTCGCGTGTTCGCACACAGCCATCTTGAAGAGCTGGCTCTGTTCGCATCGATTCCGGTGATCAACGCCTTGAGCGACGCCGAGCATCCCTGTCAGGCTGTTTCGGACCTGCTCACGCTTCAGGAAACCTGGCCGAGCTTTGCCGGCAAAGAGCTCGTGTATGTTGGCGATTGGAACAACATGTCGCGGTCGCTCTGGCAGATTTGCACTCTGGCTGATCTCCGTTTCCGTGCCATCTGTCCCGAGGGATACGGCCCGTCTCCGGAAGAGAGGGTGGAGTGGTCCGCGAAACTGAAGGACGTGAAGGGCGCGGACGCCATCTATACCGACGTGTGGGCAAGCATGGGGCAGGAACATGAGCTGAAGGAAAGGCTCGACATCTTCCGGCCTTATCAGGTCAACGAGAAGCTTATCTCGAAGACCGGCAAGCCGACTTTATTCATGCATTGTCTGCCCGCGCATCGCGGCCAGGAAGTCACCGACTCCGTCATCGAGTCCGATTATTCGATCGTTTTCCAGCAGGCCGCCAACCGGTTGCCGGTGGAAAAAGCCATCCTCGTCAGTTTCGTGGAGAACACCTATGAAGCAGAAAGTGAAGAAGGTCGTGCTGGCATACTCCGGCGGCCTGGACACCTCAATCATCATTCCGTGGCTCAAGGAAAACTACAATTGTGAAATCATCGCCATGGCCGGAAACATCGGCCAGGATGACGAGCTGAACGGACTTGAAGAGAAGGCGATCCGAACCGGCGCCTCGAAGTGCTACGTCGAAGACCTTCGCCACGAATTCGTAACCGATTATCTCTGGCCGCTGGTCCGTTCCGGCGCGATGTACGAAGGCAAGTATCTGCTCGGCACATCCATCGCGCGCCCGCTTCTCGCAAAGCGGCAGGTCGAGATAGCGCTCGAAGAGGGCGCCGATGCCGTGGCTCACGGTTGCACCGGCAAGGGCAACGACCAGGTGCGTTTCGAGCTGACCTATAAAGCGTTTGCACCGCAGCTCAAGATCATCGCGCCGTGGCGCGAATGGAACATTCGCTCCAGGCACGATGCCATCGCATACGCCCATGAGCGAAAGATTCCGATCACAGCAACCGCCGAAAAAATCTACAGCCGTGACAGCAATATCTGGCACATGAGCCATGAGGGCGGCATCCTCGAAGATCCCTCCCAGCCGCCTCCGGACGATCTCTTCATGCTGACGCTCGATCCGCGATTCTGCCCCGAAGGCGAGAGCGAAATCAGCATCGACTTCGAACAGGGTATTCCCGTGGGCTTGAACGGCTATCGGATTGCCCCCGTTCAGCTTCTGGAAGATCTGAACGAAATCGCCGGTACGAACGGCATCGGCCGCGCGGATATTGTCGAAAACCGGGTGGTCGGGATGAAATCCCGCGGCGTGTACGAAACTCCTGGCGGCACGCTCATTCTGGCGGCGCATCGCGAACTCGAGTCGATGACGCTCGACCGGCAAACGCTATATCAGAAGCAAATGCTCAGCATGACTTATGCACAGTTGGTCTACGAAGGCCAGTGGTTCACGCCGCTCAGGGAAGCCATCGATGCCTTCTTCGCCAAGACACAGGAAGTGGTGACCGGCTCGGTGACGGTGAGTCTCTACAGAGGCACCATAGCCGTAAAGAGCCGCAAGTCGCCCTTCAGCCTCTACCGGCAGGATATTGCGTCGTTCGACACTGGTGGTTACGATCACCATGACGCCGAAGGATTCATCAATCTTCTCGGCCTGCCGGCGGCCGTGCGTTCCCGGTTGATGGCCAATCACTATGAAACTCTGGCAAGGACGGTTTGAGGAAGACAGCGATCCGGTTTTCGAAAAGATGAACCGGTCGCTGGGAATTGACGCCGTTCTCCTCGAAGTCGATATCCGTGCCAGCCGAGCTCACGCGCGTGCTCTCCTTGGCTGTCGCATTCTCTCCCAGGATGAATGGAAGGCCATCGATCAGGGTCTCGAGCAGATTCTGTCCGAGTACACGCCGGAACAGGTGAAAGCCACACCGTACGAAGACATTCACACTTTCGTTGAAGCCACGCTCGCCTTAAAGATCGGTCCGGCTGCGCTGAAGCTGCATACCGGGCGGAGCCGCAATGACCAGGTCGCAACGGATTTCCGCCTGTTCGTCCGGAAAGCCATCGGACTCGTCCTGGCCGACCTCGAGGCCTTGCAACTCGCCCTTATTGAATGCGGCGCCCGGCATTCGGATGTGATCATTCCCGCCTATACGCATCTGCGGCGCGCTCAGCCGATTCGCTGGAGCCATTACTGCCTCGCATTCGTGGAAATGTTCGGACGCGACTGCGAACGCCTCGAACAATCGCTGGGCCGTGTTGATATTCTGCCGCTCGGATCCGGCGCTGTGGCGGGTTCCAACTTTCCGTTGGACCGCGAAGCCATAGCCCGGGAACTGGGATTCGCGAAAGTCTCGGCGAATAGTCTCGACGCGACCTCCGACCGTGATTTCGTTCTCGAGTTTCTTTGCAATGCCGCGATCCTCATGACCCACGCCAGCCGGCTTGCGGAAGATTGGATCATCTATTCCACGGAAGAGTTTGGTTTCCTGGAACTGTCCGAGAAAGTGACATCCGGCAGCAGCCTTATGCCGCAGAAGAAAAATCCCGATGGCTTTGAGCTCATTCGCGCCAAGGCGGGAATGACCGCCGGTTTGCTTGCCGGATTCCTCTCGGTGATGAAGGGCCTGCCGACCGGCTACAACAAAGATCTGCAGGAAGACAAAGAGGCGTTACTCAAGGCATTCGAGAATGTCCGGCTGTCGTTGAGCGTATTGCGGCTTTCGGTGAGAACGGCGGTTTTGAAAACCGATCGGACCGAGAAGGCCGCGGCCGATTCGTTCATGGGCGCGACGGACCTGGCGGACTTCCTTGTGATGAAAGGGGTACCGTTTCGAACGGCTCACGAGATTGTCGGCCGTGCCGTGCGTGAAGCCATCGAGCAGCACAAGCAGCTCAATGAAATCGACCTTTCGGCCTACTCGGAATTTTTCTCAGAGCTTCCCGGGGACTACCTCACGCCTGAGAATATTGTGAATCGAAAAAGCCACTCTCCTTCGCTTCCTTAAATGTCGGCACTCGAATCGCGAGACCTGAGCCGCGGAGCGGCCTGCTACGGTCTGGCGGTGGTGACGGTGCTGAACTTTCTGAACTACATTGACCGCTACATCCTTGCGGCCGTCCTGCCTCGCGTGCAGAGTGAGTTGGCATTGACGGACTTCCAGGCGGGGCTTCTGGCCCCTGCTTTTCTGGTCGTGTACTTCCTCACCTCCCCAATTTTCGGGGCCTTGGGCGACCGCATGTCCCGAACGCGGCTGATGGCAATCGGTGTGGGTGCATGGAGCCTGGCAACCGCCGCAACCGGTATGATGCGCACTTTCGCGCAGTTGTTGATCGCGCGATCATTTGTAGGCGTCGGCGAAGCGGCATACGCGACAATCTCGCCGGCACTCCTGTCCGACTATTTTCCGCGCGCCCTGCGAGGCCGCGCGTTCGCGGTTTTTTACGTTGCCATCCCGGTGGGAGCCGCGGCCGGTTATCTGCTCGGCGGACTGATCGAACCGGCATTGGGTTGGCGCGCTGCATTTTATGTCGTGGGTTTGCCGGGAATCGCGATGGCTCTGCTTGCCTTGACCGCGCCTGATCCTGTTCGCGGGGCGGCCGAACAAGACGCGTCTTTGGGAGTGATACAACCCGTCTGGACCACGGTGGGCGGATTCTTTCGCAACTTTGCGTATTCGGGAACGGTGTTGGGATATGCCGCCTATACATTCGGGCTTGGCGGTCTCGCGTTCTGGATGCCCAAATACCTCGAACAGGTTCGCGGCGTCGAGCTTTCACAGGCCAACTACATTGTGGGAGCTGTAACCGTCGTGGCCGGCTTGTCCGGTACGTTTGCCGGTGGCTATCTCGGCGATCGTTTATCGGCACGGATGAAGCAGGGTCAACTGTGGCTGTGCGGAATTTCAAGCCTCGCGGCAATCGTGCCTACATGGCTGACGCTGAGTTTCGCTTCGCCTGCGCCGTATCTGATCTGGTTCTTCGTTGCCGAATTCCTGCTGTTTCTCAGCACCGGTCCGGTCAATGTTGTGATTGTGAGCGTCGTCCCGGTGAGCGCCCGCGCCATGGCTATGGCGGTGAGTATTTTTACAATTCACTTCCTCGGCGATGCAATCTCGCCGCCGATCATCGGTTTGCTGGCGGATATGGCCGGGCTCGCCCGCGCTGTCCTGATCGTCCCGATAGCGATTGCGGTTTCGGGTCTTATCTGGATCATTACAGCTGTTGCTGCGGGAAGGGATTAAACACAAAGACACGAAGGGCACAAAGGCAGGCCGCATGTCAGTCGAGAAGAATCCTGTGAGCTATAGATGCGGCCTGCCTTTGTGCCCTTCGTGTCTTTGTGTTTAATTCGCATGGGTCAGTTGAGATCCAGCACCATGGCGATTTCGTCGCAATTGCCGTACTTGGGGCAGGCCACGCAGTCTCGCCAGACTTTCATGGGCAGGTCTTTGTGTTCGACAGTCTTAAAACCCATCTTTTGGAAAAAACGGGGCGCGAGAGTGAGAGCAAACACCTTGGAGAGATTTTCGGATCGGGCCTTCTCAATGAGCGCCTGAACAATCGCGCCACCGGTTCCGCGGGATGAGCTGCCCGGCGCTGTTGCAAGGCCATAGATTTCGGCGACGTCGGCTGAATATGGTTCCAGGCCGCCGCAGCCAACGACCTCGCCGTTCAGATCAGCAACGAGATAGTGCGGAAGATTTCCGGCCATTGCCCCGTGCGACCGGGGAAGCATGAGGCCCTGTGAAGCATAGTGCGCAATGATGCGCACTATGGTGTGGACATCCTCGTGTTCTGCCGGACGGATCTTCATAAAGCGCCCTCGAAACGCGTTCGGCCCACACGGACGGTGCCGATTCCGCCATCTATTGCAGCCTTCACAGCGCGCAATTTGGGAATCATTCCACCGGTCACGAAGCCGGCTTTCAGCAGTTCGTCTGGTCTTGCCGAACGATCAATGACCTGTCCCTCGCCGTTTTTCACACCTTCGACATCTGTCAGGAAAACCAATTCGCTCGACTGCAGGGCAACCGCTACAGCCGCCGCGGTTTCGTCGCCATTCACATTGAGCAACGACGTGTCACCAAGAGCGAGCGTGGGAATCACCGGTAACCAGCCCCCATCCAACATTGTGTTGAGAGCAGCCGCGTCGGCTTGAACATTCGTTCCGACCAGACCCCACGGCCCGGATTTCTTCGAGGCTCGAATAGCGCCGAACATTCCGACCGCCGGCAGTCCTTTTCGCTGAAAAGCGCCAACCAGCGCTGTGTGCACGTCACCGAGCAGCGCCATCGCCACTGCGCTGAGTGCCTGGTCGTCCGTGACGCGCAGCCCTTCGATGAACGTCGAAGTGATCTTCATCCGTTCGAGCGCGCGAGTGATCTGAATACCGCCCCCGTGAACAACGACGGTTCGACCCTTCGCGACCCGTTGAACTTCCTCGACCGCCTTTTCGGCGTTCTCCAGAAGCGCGCCACCGACTTTGACCACCATGCTCATCAGGACAAACCAGCTCCCGGCGCGCATCCTAACATGAGGTTCAGGTTTTGAACCGCCTGTCCGGCTGCGCCTTTCACAAGATTGTCTATCGCGGAGATTATGACGGTAGTCGGTCCTTTCGACACGATTCCAATCGAGCACAGGTTCGTGCGGACAATGCCGTGTACGTCAGGCAGACTGCCCTCCGGGAGTACCTTCACGAAAGGTGTCTTTGCATAGGTTTCCGTCAAAATGGACCGGACAGACATCCGCTCCGCGGGGCGCAGGACAATCGTGTTCAGGATGCCCCGGTTGATCGGCATCAAATGCGGCGTAAAGACGAACCGATCGTAACTTGCACCCGGAAGCTGCGAAACCATCTCGGGAGTATGTCGATGTCTCAGCACACCGTAGGCGCTGACGTTTTCGTAGACCTCGCAGAAATGAGTTTCCTGCTTCGGTTGCCGCCCGGCTCCGGAAACCCCGGACTTACCGTCGACGACCACGGTGGAGGTCGGATCCAGCGCACTGGCCTTGTACAGCGGGACGAGGGGTAAAATTGCGGCCGTCGCATAGCACCCGGGATTGGCCACCAGCTTCGCGCCGCAAATCTGTTCGGCGTAGAACTCCGGCAAACCGTAAACCGCTTCTTTCAACAATGCGGGCGCCGAATGCTCGAAGCCGTACCACTCGCTGTACAAGCGCGGTTCCTTCAGGCGAAACGCGCCGCTCATGTCCACTACGCGAAAGCCGGCTTCCAGCAGCTCGGGCACGAGATGCATCGAAAGTTCGTGTTCGGTTGCCAGGACGACAACATCGGGCGAATAGGAGCGCAGCTTTTCAAGGCTGAACGGCTCGGCCCCGGACTTTACGTCGGCTTTCGAGGCGAACCGCCCAGCGACCTGAATTTGGGGGTGAGAGGCTAGAAGCCGATCCAGTTCCTGACCGGTATAGCCCGTAACGCCGACGATAGAAACCCGCTGTGAATAAATATTCATCACGATGCATATTTAACCACAATAACAACCAAACGCCCAGAGGTTTTTACTGAAAACAGGCGGTCCAGGATATCGCGCGAAGCGCATTCGATACAGCCGCGTAGCGGCGACAGAATGTGGCCCCACGCGCCAGCGTGGGGAATGAGTTGCAATTGAAGGTTAGCCCCGCGAGGGGCCGGAAGATTCTTCCAGAACCATCTTTCGCTCCTACGGAGCTCGTAAAATCGAGGTCTACCGGGTCCCCACGCTGGCGCTTGGGGCTACATTCTGTCGCCGCTACGCGGCTATATTCGGATGCCTTCGGCAACATAGACCGCCGCTACAGTAATTCTTTTGTATCATTCGAGACAATGAGCGCAGGTGGCGACTACTTTTCAGCAGACTATTCGACCGCGAGGTCTCGTTTTCGTCAAATGGTGGAGACGGCTGGGGGCCGGCTGGATGTTTTGCCGCTGGAGGCCAAGAGTCCGGCGGGGGAGAATCTGAGCATCGATATCGGTTGGTTTGGTGCTGAGAATGCGCGCCGCTTGCTTCTCCACTCATCCGGTCTTCACGGTGTGGAAGGATTTGCGGGATCCGCGATCCAGCTGCAATTTCTCGACCGCCTTCCCTCCGTCCCTCCGGAAACCGCCTTTGTCGTCGTTCACGTGCTCAATCCGTATGGTATGGCCTGGTTGCGCCGGGTGAATGAAAACAACGTGGATCTGAATCGCAATTGCATGGGGAATGACTCGTACACCGGTGTGCCGCAGGCTTACGTTGCTCTGAATTCATTTCTTAATCCGGAAGGCCCACCGACGAACGACTTGTTTGCGCTAAAGGCTATGTGGCTGATCATTCGACATGGTATGCCCGCCCTCAAACAAGCTGTAGCCGGCGGTCAATACGAATATCCGAAAGGGCTGTTTTTTGGCGGAAAGCGATTGCAGGAAGGTCTCCAACAATACGAAACTTTCCTCGCAAGCCGTCTGATATCAGCGAGACAAGTGCTTGCGATAGACGTGCACACAGGTTTGGGAAAATACGGCGAGGATACTCTGCTCGTTGATGCGACGCAGCATGCAGCGCTCCGCCGCCGCTTTGGGGAGCGTGTCGCGCGGACAAGTCCACACGAGAGTCCGGCGTATCAGGTCAGAGGGGCTCTCGAGTCGATGATTTTCCGTGTGCTATCAGGGGCACAAGTGGATTTCCTGCGTCAGGAGTTTGGAACATTTGGCCCAGTCAAGGTCCTTCAGGCGTTGCGGCAGGAAAACCGCGGACATCACTATGATGGCGGCGGACTAAGTCATCCGGCGAAGACGACTCTAAAGAAAATCTTCTGCCCCGCAGATGAGTCGTGGCAGCGATCCGTCTTAAAGCGTGGCAGGGAATTATTGAGCCGGGCGACGGCCGAACTCTAGCGCGGAGATCAAAGGTTCGCTGCCGGAGATCAAAGGTTCGCTGCCGGAGATCAAAGGTTCGACGCCGGGGATCAAAGGTTCGCTGCCGGAGATCAAAGGTTCGCTGCCGGGGATCAAAGGTTCGACGCCGGAGATCAAAGGTTCGCTGCCGGAGATCAAAGGTTCGACGCCGGGGATCAAAGGTTCGACGCCGGGGATCAAAGGTTCGACGCCGGGGATCAAAGGTTCGCTGCCGGAGATCAGGGGTTCGACGTCGCAGATCAAGGGTTCGACGCCGAGGAGCTCGGAGGTGCAACGTCGTTTTTACTGCCCTCCGGTCAGATTAGGAGAATCGAGGTCGACCTTTTTCATCGGGACAACTTCGACCTTGCCTAATCCTTCAAGCTGCTCCTTGAAATCATCCGCCTTGCCGACGAGTACGATGGCCGCATTATCTCCGGAGATCTTGTCTTTGGCAATGCGCAGCACATCACCTGCGGAGACGTCGGCCAGCTTATCGCGGTAGGTCTTCAGATAATCCTCGCCAAGGTCATAAAGAAAAACGGTGGTGAGCCGGGAAGCGAGATCGTTGGGAACTTCGATGCTCAGTGGAAAGCTTCCAATCAAGTATGACTTTGCATTCTGCAGTTCGGGGACAGGGACTTCACTGTCCCGAAGTTTTTGAAGCTCCGCCAGTACAAGGTTCAACGCTTCGACCGTCTTTTCTGTGCGAGTATCCGTCGTCGAGTAAAAGCTGCCGGCTCCTTTCCTTGGCTGAATGGAGGCGTATGCGCCATAGGTGAGGCCCCGTTCGACGCGAAGAGTCTGACTCAACCGGCCCGAACCTGTGCCGCCCAGGATATAGCTGGCCACAAGCACATTGAAATAATCCGGATCTTTGCGGGGAACCGTGCTGTGGCCCACACGTATCTCCGTTTGCACGGCATCCGGTTTGTCAATAACGACAATCCGGCGTCCCTCGATCTTCGGAACCTCAGGATTCTCGGGCCGCGGCACATCCTTCTTCGTCCATGATCCAAACCATTGTTCCGCGAGCTTGAACGAATCCGAGGTCGAAAGGTCTCCTACGATGGCAAGCGCCGAGATATTCGGCGCGTAATACTTGTCGTGAAACTGGATCAAGTCCTCTCGTTTGATCCTTGGAATCGACATCAGCGTGCCGGTCGTCAGATGACCATAGGGATGCGATCCATAAACCAACCGATCAAACGCGGCATCGGCGATGAAATCCGGATCTTCCATATTGGCTGTCAGGTTGGACAACGACTGTTGCTGAGCGCGTGCAAGCTCCGGTGGAGCGAAGGCGGGGTTCATCAAGACATCGGTCATTAGTTCGAATGCCAGTCCGACACTATCGGTCAAGACACTCGCGGATATCACCGTGCTTTCCATGTCTCCCGACGCTTCCACGCTGCCGCCCACCTGGTCGATCGCTTCGGCAATTTGTGTTGCCGTCCGCGTTTTCGTGCCCTTGTTAAGCAGATCCGCGGTAAATGCGGCCACGCCAGGCAGGTTTGCGGGGTCACGGTCCGCGCCGGCGGCAATCATCAGCCGAACTGCAACCACGGGTTGTTCGTGGTACTCGAGCGCGTAAACCGTCAATCCGTTCGAAAGAACGCGCTTCTCATATGTTGGAAATTCGACCCTTGCCAGAGGCTTGGGTTCCGGCGCGACTTGCTGATCTGTCTTCGTCGAACATGCAGCCAGTAAGAAAAGTCCCACAAATCCGAAAACTTTCTTCAACTGACCTCCTGTTGAGGATCGCCTGCAAACAGGCGCCTACTTTACCGCCTGCGGAGTCACCACAAGGACTGTTCGGTTTTCTGGACGGAAATACGTCTTTGCAACACGCATGATGTCTTCCTTCGTGACTTTCATGAACAGGTCGTATTCCTTATTCACGGTGGCCGTGTCGCGATGGATCACGGCTGCGTGGCCCAGTGATTGTGCCTTCTCCTGAACGGATTGCCTCCCAAACGCATATTCCCCGCGCACTTTGTTTTTTGCCTTCTCGAGTTCCATGTCGCTGACAGGCTCTGTGGTCAAGCGCAACAGCTCCGCATTGAGCGCCTTCTCGCCTTCCGCTACTGAAGCGCCACGATTCATGATCAAAATTGCGAAGAACAAGTTCGGGTCTTCCGTGAAATTGCCGCTGGCTTCGGCTTGAAGTGCGAGTTGTTTGTCATAAACAAGCGATTTGTAAATGCGCGAGCTTCGCCCTGCCGAAAGAATGTTGGATGCGATCGTTAGAGGGTAGGAATCGGGATGTCCGTCCGCCGGCATGTAATATCCGGCGACGTAAGCGGGCAGAGGCACGGCCTTTGGATGCGAGATGCGGCGCTCCTTCTCATGCGGGGGCTCTTTCGCGTTGGAGCGGACGATCGGTGTTTGACCCCTGGGTATATCACCAAAGTATTTCTTCACTCCATCGAGTGCCTGATCCGTTTTGAAATCACCGGCCAGGACGAGAGTCGCGTTATCGGGAACGTAATATGTCTTGTAGAATTCGCGCACGTCCTGAATCGTCGCAGCATTCAGGTCTGCCATGCTGCCGATCGTGATGTGTTTATAGGGATGAACGTCGTAGGCATTGTCGTATAGCATCTCGAGCAGATTTCCATAGGGCGGATTTTCGATTCGCGTGAGCCGCTCTTCCTTCACGACCTCGCGCTCGGATTTGAAATTCTCTTCCGAGACATCCAGCGTGGCCATTCGGTCGGCTTCCATCCACAAAACTTTTTCGAGGTAGTTGGCCGGAAATGTTTCCCAGTAGACGGTCATATCGTCCTGCGTGTAAGCATTGCTGACGCCACCGGCATTCGTGATGATCTTGTCGTGCTCTTCGGGCTTGATGTGGGCGGAGCCTTTGAACATCAAATGTTCGAAAAGGTGCGCAAATCCCGTCCGGCCCGGTTTCTCGTCTTTCGAGCCCACGTGGTACCAGAGCTGGAGATTGATGACCGGAGTGGAGTGATCCTCATGCGTGATGACAGTGAGGCCGTTCCCCAGCTTGTCCTCCTTGTACTCGACGGGTTTTGGCCTTGAAGGCGCCGCCTGTAGAAGGAGAAAAATCAGCAGCGATGCGACAAATCGCATGATTGTGTCTCCGTTCGAACGATTTCAGATCGTAACAAACCACGCCGCGAACGCCCATCCCTGCACGATCGCTGCAAAAACTGCGGTGGCCAGCGGATCCTGCGTGTGCCTGTGAACGACCCCGGATGCGAACCAGAGCAGGATCCAGAACAATACTAGTAGAGGGGCTATCAATACGAGGAAAGCGTCGCTGCGGTTCAGCAGCAGTACGCCTGTCATCAGGAACGCCCACAGCAATGCTCGCGTCACGATCGCGACCACTATGGACTTCCATCGAGGATAGATCCGCCGAATTGTTGATTCATCGACAATGAAGAGCGGCAATCCGGCCAAAGCGATGACCGGAAAGCGCCACCATCTTCCATTTGAAAGCGCCATGTGCAGCATGTGAGATCCCGCAAAAACGCCGAGAACGATAATGACGAAGATTGCCGCGCCGGCAGCTTTGAGTATCGTGACGGAATTGATGCGGAGTGGTGTTCGCTTTTGAAACCAGAGAGCGAGTCCAGTGAGAAAAAGAAAGCTGACCAGATAGTCGGTCCTGAAGAGCCGAAGCCACGCGAGTGGAATCACGATTGTCAAAATAAACAACGCCATGCCACAACTTGCGACGTAACGGACTAGAACGGTCGGGATATGAGCGTTTCCATGTTTAAGATCCCGCGCCGGCATAAGAGTGATGCCCAGGACCACTCCGGAGATGAGCATCGCGCTAATCCAGACTAGACGCGCGCGAGTCCGGGTACTTCGGCCGTCACCACCAAGCCACTCCACAATGCGCCGGACGTAAGCCGGGTTGAAAAGCGCGGAGGAGTGTGCTGCCCATGTGATGCGCCACAACTCAAGGCGTTCCTCACTGATGTCAGCGAGGATAGGTGCGAATGCCTTGATTCGCGGAACGTCGAACGACGGGCTGACCACTAGTATTCGGTTGGCGAGGATTCTTGCCAGGGGGGTCGGCGGCGGCGAAAGCAACACCAGAGTGGAAAAGTGCTGTTCAGCGGTTAGATCAAGCAATAGACCTGCACCAAGCGAGTGCGCCAAAACGATGACGTCTCTGCCGCCGATCTCATTCATCGCATTCCGGATTGCCTGTTGTGCTAATTGTGCTTCGAATCCTGCAGGCGAATCGCCGTGGCCTGGAAGATCGATATCGTAGACATCGAAACCACCATCTGCCAAGGCGGCAGAAATGATTCGCATAAACTCTTTGCTCGCATCAAGTCCATGAATAACCAGCACACGACCGCGAGGCGCACTCGAAGGCAGATAATGAATGTAGGGCGTCGGCGGATTGATTTGAAAGATGCCGGTGTCTCGCCGCGGTTCAAGCATGGAAGACAGTGTCCAGGAGAGGATGAACACCCCTGCGGACGCGACTGTGAGCAAAAACCGGAACACCACCCGATGCTATACTAGCTTACGAAAGCATTCAAACGCGGGCTGAAGCCCGCGACTACATTGGGCAGTCAAGTTCGGGCCTGAATGTAGTCGCGGGCTTCAGCCCGCGTTCGGCGAATCATGCCTGCGCGAATTGATTCCCTCGACAAGATTTCGGAACAGGTTCGGGCCTTGCAGAAGTCCGGCAAGAAGGTCGTCTTTACCAATGGGTGCTTCGATATTCTGCACGCGGGACACATTGATCTTTTGAGGCAAGCCCGCGCGCTTGGCGATGCCCTGGTCGTCGCGATCAATACCGACGGTTCGGTGATCCGCATCAAAGGCCCGAGCCGGCCGATTCTCGGCGAGGAAGAGCGTGCCGAACTGCTGGCGGGTCTCGAAATGGTCGATTTCGTCTGCACGTTTGACGAGGACACGCCCCTCGAGGCCATCCTGAAGATTCATCCTGACGTTCTCGTGAAGGGTGCGGACTGGGGCCTTGATGGTATTGTGGGGCGGGCCGAAGTCGAAGGCTGGGGCGGCAAGGTCGTCGCTCTTCCTTTGCTGGAAGGCCAGTCCACAACCGGCATCGTCGAACGTGTTGTTGCTCGTTATGGAAATCCTCGAAAAACGAATTCCTAGAATCATCTCCCGCATTTCGGATATTGCCGACTTCCGGCGAATCGTATCGGATGCCCTGCGCGGCGATACAGACGTCGTCGTTTCGGGACTGTCCGGAAGCGCCCGCGCCCTGTTCCTGGCAGGCCTGTGGCAGTCATTGCGCCGGCCCCTCATCGTCGTCACGCCTCAGGACCGGGGTGTGGAGACGCTTGCGACCGATATTGCCTATTTTCACGGGGAACTCAACGCCGGCATCTACAATCGGGTCTGTCCGTTCCCCGCCTGGGAGACCGATCCATACGCCGGCCTGACACCACATGCGGATATCCAACAGGCGCGGGCGACCACACTTTGGCGGCTCCGGAGCAAGCAAGTTGATATCGTGGTGGCTTCGATCCGATCGTTGGGCACGCGGCTTCCTTCGCCGTCCCAGTTTGATACCTACAGCCTGCACGTCTCCGTCGGCGACGACCTCTCTCAAGACTTAATGATGGAGCACCTGTCCGGCGCCGGTTACCTGCGCCAGGAACCGGTGGGCGGACCGGGTGAGTTTTCGATCCGCGGCGGAATCGTGGACGTGTTTTCACCGCTCATGCGCAATCCGGTTCGCATCGAGTTTTTCGGCGATAGCGTGGATTCCATCCGCGAGTTCGATCTCGACGACCAGCGGTCGCGGGGACCGGTTCAGCACATTGACATTCTCCCGATGCAGGACGTGATTATCAGCCGCGAAATGCTTCGGCAATGGGGCGGCCGCGCCCGCCAGTATTGGAGCGATGAAGCGTTTCAAAAAGATCTGAACGACAAACTCGTCTTCGCCGACAACGGAGAACTATTCCCGGGCGCCGCGTATCTGATGCCGGTCATTCAGCCCGTCGAGTCCACGATCCTGGACTATGCTGATCCAGCCGTGCTGGTGTTCGATGAACCTGAAGTCCTGGCGGAAATGCATCAGAAGTTTTTCAACGCCCTGGAGCAAAGATTCGACCAGACGCGAAACGCCGGCGGCGTTGCCTTACCGCCGAACGAAATCTTCGTTTCGCCCGACGATCTTCAAACCATTGCGTCGAAGCACAGGCGCCTGAGTCTCGAGGAAATCGGCGCTACCGGTTCGTCCTATTTTGTAAAAGGTCAGCCGAGCAAGAAATTTCACGGGCGCATCAAAGACATGGCGGAAGCCATCCGTCAGTCCCACGAAGAAGGCGGGAACGTGGTTCTGCTCGGAAGCACCGTCGGTATGGCCGAACGGCTGCGCGACATTCTCCACGAATACGGGGTTCCATTCCGCTCGGAGTTCGGCGAGCAGCCGCTGAAAGCGCTCGACGAGGCGACAGTGCCGATCGTCGGTCTCGGCAAGCTCTCCGCGGGATTTCGGCTCCCCGACGCCGGTCTCGAGATCTACGCCGAGACTGACGTCTTTGATGAGTCCGAACACATACCGCAGCACCATCGCCGCCGGCAGAAGATATCTTCGTTCCTTTCGGATCTTCAGGACTTGAAGCCCGGTGATTACGTTGTCCACGTCGATCACGGGATCGGGACATATCACGGACTGACGCTCGTTCACGAAAAGGAATGCATGGTCTTGCTCTATCAGGGCGGTGATCGCCTTTATGTGCCTCTCGAGCGATTGGACCTCATTCAGAAGTATTCGTCGACGGAGGGCGCCAAACCGCAGCTCGACAAGCTTGGCGGCACCACCTGGATTGCCCGGAAGACCCGCGCCAAGCGGGCCATTCGCGACATGGCTCAGGAGCTGCTCAAGCTTTATGCCGAACGAAAAGTCGCCGGCGGTTATGCATTTGCCCCCGATAGCGAGTGGCAGAAGGAATTCGAAGAGGCGTTTCAGTACGATGAGACGCCAGACCAGCTCGTGGCCATCGCCGACATCAAGCGCGACATGGAATCGCCGCTGCCAATGGACCGCCTCGTGTGCGGCGATGTCGGATACGGCAAGACCGAAGTCGCCATGCGCGCGGCGTTCAAGGCCGTGAGTGACGGAAAGCAGGTGGCTGTGCTCACTCCGACGACTATTCTCGGCTATCAGCACTTCGAGACGTTCAAGGAGCGGTTCGCGGCATTTCCGGTAACGATCGCGATGCTAAGCCGGTTTGTACCTCCCAAAGAGCTGAAGAAGGTTGTCGCGGACACCGAAGCCGGCAAAGTCGACATCGTCATCGGCACCCACCGGCTGCTTTCGAAGGACGTCAAGTTTCAGGACCTTGGCCTGATGATCGTCGATGAGGAACAACGCTTCGGCGTCGCTCATAAGGAGCGGCTCAAGCACCTTAAGAAGCAAGTCGACGTGGTGACGATGACCGCGACGCCCATTCCGCGCACGCTAAACATGGCGCTCAGCGGCCTGCGCGACATGTCGGTCATCGAAACACCGCCCCGGGACCGGCTCGCCATCCAAACCGTGGTCGTGAAGTTCAAACCCACGGTTATCGAGAACGCGATCGATTTCGAGCTGGAACGTGGCGGCCAGGTTTACGTCGTCCATAACCGGGTGGAATCGATCTATTCGCTGGCCAACTTTATTCAAAAGATCGCTCCGAAGGCTCGGATCGGCGTCGCGCATGGGCAAATGGGAGAGAAACAACTCGAATCCGTCATGACCAAGTTCATGCATCACGAGTTCGATGTGCTGGTTGCGACGACTATTATCGAAAACGGCCTCGATATACCCCTCGCCAATACGCTGATCGTCAACAGGGCGGACCGGTACGGTCTGTCCCAGCTCTACCAGCTCCGGGGAAGAGTCGGCCGGTCCAATCGGCGTGCTTACGCGTACCTCTTGATTCCGTCTGATGAGACATTGACCCAGATTGCCCGGCGGCGTCTGGCCGCGATCCGGGAATTCAGCGAATTGGGTGCGGGATTCCGTATCGCCGCGCTGGATCTGGAGTTACGGGGAGCAGGCAACCTGCTCGGTGGCCAGCAACACGGTCACATCGAGGCAATCGGGTTCGATCTGTATTGCCAGCTTTTGGAAAGGACGATCGCGGAGTTGCGAACGGGCGAAGTTCAGCCGGAAGTCGAGACGGCGATCAATCTCAAGGTGGATTTGAAGATCCCGGCCGATTTTATCGCCGAGGAGCTTCAGCGTCTGCGGATTTATAAGCAGATTGCATCCGCTCGCAGCGAAGCCGAAGTGGATAGCCTGTATCGCGATCTTGAAGACCGGTTCGGCGAGTTGCCCTTGCCGGTGCGAAACTTACTGGAATATGCCCGGCTGCGACTACTGGGGCGGGCCCGCGGCGTGACGGCAATCGACCGGACGGCTCAGGGCATCGACATCAAGTTTCACGAGACGGCCCGCGTCGATCCCGAGCGAATCGTTGAACTTGTGGGGAGCAGCGAAAGCCTGACCTTCGCGCCCCCGGCCACGCTGCGCTTCAAGCCTGGCGCCAGCCGCGCCGACTTGTTCAGCAGTATTGAGAACATTCTGCGCGAGATAGCGTGATAATATTCACGACGGGAGAACGACATGAATTACAGGACCGGCCTGGCCATGCTGGCCGCGATCATTCTTTTGTATTCGGGTATCTCGCTGGCCCAGACAAAGACGGTCGAAGAGATCGTTGCCCTCGTTAATAGCGACATCATTTTGAAATCCGAACTGGACAGAGAGCTGGCACGCGTTCGCGACGGCCTGGCGAAGCCTGCCCCCCAGGGACCGGGACTCTCAGGGGTCCAGCTCGAGCAGGCGTATGCGGAGCAGTCCAAGAACAAGCTCCGGGATTTGATCGACCAGGCTCTCTTGTTGCAAAAAGCCAAAGAAATGGACATGACGGCCGATCTGGAACTCATCAAAACCCTGGAGCGGATGCGGCAGGAGTACAAATTTGAATCGTTGGAGGCGCTGTATAAGGCCATCACCGATCAGGGGAACGACCTCGACGAGTTCAAGCAGGAGATCAAGACCAGGTACCTCACCGGCCAGGTTCTCGGGCGTGAGGTGTACGGCAAAGTCATCATTACTGTTGAAGATATGCGGAAGTATTACGATGAGCATAAAAAGGACTTTGACCGCCCGGAAGGTATGCGCATCCGCATGATTGCCGTTTACACCGAGAACAGAGGTCCGGAGGAGATCGCAAACCAGAAGAAAAAGGCCGAAGAGGCGCTGGCTGCAGTAAAGAAAGGCGACGATTTTGCAGAGGTCGCCCAGAAGTTCTCGGAGGCAGAGACGGCGCAGGAGGGTGGCGATCTGGGTTTCTTCGAGAGGGGACAGCTCGCGAAGAACCTCGAAGATGAAGCGTTGAAGCTCGAAAAAGGCCAGACGACGGATGTGCTGACGCTACCCTACGGATTTGTCGTTCTCAAACTGGACGACAAGCACTCCGGTGGAGTTCTTCCATTCGAACTCGCTCAGAAGGAAATCCAGGACATTCTGTTCCGGCAACGCGTGGATCCCAAGATCCGTGAATACCTGACCAAGCTGCGCGAGGACGGGTTCATCAAGGTTTATCCCGGCTATGCGGATAGCGGCGAACCTTCCAAATCAACCAAGGTTACCAACGCCGAGACTCAGAAATAATTCGCCGCGGGCCCAACGCAACAATTGAGATGGACCGGATGCGTCTCGATCTGTTCCTAAAGTGGAGCCGCGTGATCCTGCGTCGCACGCTTGCCAAGGAGACGTGCGATGCGGGGCGAGTTACCGTGAACGGACAGGAAGCCAGAGCGGGCCGGGAGGTCCGGGTTGGCGACACGATTTCCATTCGACTTCCGCGCCGTCAACTCACCATTCGTGTTCGTTCTATACCGTCGCACGCGCCCGGCAAAGAGGGGGCGCATGAAATGATCGAGCTTCTGGGAACAGGAGGCGTGTGAGGATGATGCTCACCCCGCTGGAATTGGACGTCATGAAAGCGGTTTGGCGCCGCCCGCCGATCACGGTGCGCGATGTCCAGGAAGCCATCCGCCCTTCCCGCAAGCTTGCCTATACCACTGTCATGACCATCATGGACAGGCTCTACCACAAAGGCTTTCTGACGCGAAAACTGCGGGCCCGGACGCACTTCTACGAACCCGCCATCCGCTATACCGACGTCCGGGACGATGCGGTGAAGAGATTGGTCGAGGACTTTTTCGATGGGTCCCCGGAAAGGTTGCAGGAATTCCTCAACGGCGAGGATCAGGATCTCCCTTCCAACGGTGGGGCAGAACCCGCAACCGGCACACCCCTCGACGAGACGCTGCTTTGAAACGGGGGTCATAAACACAAAGACAAAGATCTGACCAATGCTCAATTCCCAATGCTCAATTCTCACCCGAATTGAGAATTGAGCATTGGGAATTGAGCATTGGTCAGATCTTTGTCTTTGTGTTTACAACCCCGTTTGTCCTTTCTTGAAGAACAAATCGTAGAGCTGATTGCGTGTCATGCCGAGAGTCTCGAGGACCGCCTCTCGCGTCAATGGCGGCTGCCGGAATTCTGTTGCACCGGACACGACGATCACGAACTCGCCCAGCGCCTTTACCTGCGGGCGGATGTGCGAGAGCTTTCCAAAGAGATGTTCCTCGTGAATTTTCGTAATTTCCCGCGAGACAGACACTTCGCGGTCGCCAAGCACGTCCTGCATGTCTTCGAGCACGGCGTCGATCCGGTGCGGCGCTTCATAAAAAATCAGCGTGCACGTGACGTTAGCCAGAGCCATCAGCTTTTCCCTTCGCGCATTCTTCCTGGCCGGCAGGAAGCCCACGAACATGAACTCGTCGGACGGCAAACCTGAAACCGAAATCGCGGTGACCGCGGCATTCGCTCCCGGTATCGCAATGACGGGGATTCCGCGCTCGCGGCACAGGCGCACAAGGCGATAACCAGGATCGGAGATGGCGGGCGTTCCCGCATCGGAAACGATAGCCACACTGCGATCGCCGCTCAGGCCGCTCAGTAGTTCACCGGCTTTCTTGTCTTCGTTGAATTCGTGATAACTCGTCAGGGACTTCTGAATGCCAAAATGGTTCAGAAGTTTTATGGTCTGCCGCGTGTCCTCGCAAGCGATAAGATCAACTTTGCTCAGGACCTCGAGCGCCCGTGCGCTGATATCGCCCAGGTTTCCAATTGGCGTAGCCACGACATAAAGAGTACCCATTCCAAACTAAGTATTGACACAAACTGCAGGGCGACTAAAATGATTTGTTTGGTGGTTGGCCATGACGGCCGACAAAAAAGAATGCAAATGCAACGAACTCTCCAAATAAAGTCCAGTCAAACTATCCGCTGTTCTTTTAGTAACAGTCCCGCTTTTTACTTTTAATCCTGATTTATTATCTCCTACCATTGCTGTAGACGCCCCGGTTCACACGAACTGGGGCGCTCTCGTTTCTGGAAAGAAAAACCTTTAAGCCGCGGAATTCGCGTAATCCGCGGCCAAGAATCTACAGCTTCAAGGATTTGAGGTATTGCCTGAAATCGGCGCCGAGGTCGTTCCGGCGGAGGGCGAACTCGACGGTGGCTTTGAGGAAACCGAGCTTGTCTCCGGCATCGTAGCGTGTGCCCTGGAACATGTATGCGTAGACGGGTTGTTGTTCGAGAAGAAGCCGAATGGCGTCGGTCAGTTGGATTTCGTTGCCCTTACCGGAGGCGGTCTTTTCTAGGACGCCGAAGATTTCAGGCATCAGAATGTATCGCCCGATGATGGCAAGGTTGGACGGCGCTTCTGCGGCCGGCGGTTTCTCAACGACATCCTGGACTCGGAAGACGCGGCCATTAAACCCGTCGACCGGATATCCGCGAATCACACCGTAATGAGAAATCTCCGACTTGGGTACTTCGCAGGTCGCAATGATAGAAGCCTGGAGTTTTTCGAACAGGTCTATCATCTGCCTCAGGCACGGGATCGTTGAATCGATGATGTCATCTCCCAGCATTACGGCAAAAGGTTCGTTGCCGACGGCATCGCGGGAGACGAGGATAGCGTGTCCCAAACCCAGTGCTTCCTTCTGACGCACGTAGGAAACATTGATCATGTTGGAAATCTGCCGCACTTCATTCAGCAGGTCTTGCTTACCGCGAGACTCCAGCACGTGCTCGAGCTCATAAGAAACGTCGAAGTGATCTTCGATCGCATTCTTGCCCCGGCCCGTAATGATCGTGACGTTCCGAATTCCAGATGCGACTGCTTCCTCGATGACATATTGAATGAGCGGCTTGTCCACGAGCGGAAGCATTTCCTTCGGCTGAGCTTTCGTCGCCGGCAAAAAACGCGTGCCGAGTCCGGCAGCTGGAAAAACAGCTTTGGCGATCTGCATCGGGTTACTTGCCTCTCAGGTAATCGTCGGTTCCGTCGAGCCAGTCCTGTCGAGGTGGAGAGAAGACATCGAGGTCGAGAGTGTCTTCCAGAGCTACGGCGGAATGGACCACGTTCGAAGGAATGTGAAGGACGTCACCTTCGCGAAGAACGATCTCTTTACCGTTAACTTCGAATTTAAGTGCCCCGCTAAGGATATATGTGATCTGCTCGTTCTCATGTTTATGAGCCGGCACGACGCTGTCCTTCTTCAGGATCACGTGCGACATCATGATGCGGTCGCCGGTAATGAGCTTCCGCGAGAGCAGGGGATTCAATCGTTCTTCGGGAATGTCGGCCCAACGGAACTTCGTTACATCTTTTTCAGCTGCTTCCCTCATTAGAACCTCATTCAACCAGAGTTCCGATTCGAAACCACCGCGTCCTGTTGAAGAAATGGACGGCAATAGAAGCGTAGCTATTGAGCCATTCGCGAATTGATTTTTCACCGGGCATGTATGGATCGCTCTCGTACGACCAGTATATAAAAAGAGGCTTGCCGATGACTTCGTCCCAGGTCACAAAACCCCAATACCGGCTGTCATTGCTGTTGTCGCGATTGTCGCCCATGACGAAGTAGCTGTTGGCGGGAACGACCGCAGGCCCGTAATTGTCGCGGACTTTCAGCTCTTCGGGCGTCCACGGGTCCTGGCTGTAAACGGTGGAATCGACATGAATTTTGTACGGTTCATCGAGTCGGTTCCCATTAATAAAGAGGCCCTTGTTCCGAACTTCCACGGTGTCGCCGGGCATTCCAATGACCCGCTTGACGAATGGGATATTCCCATCAGTCGGCGATTTGAACGCAATGATGTCGCCGTGTTGGATGGACCGGTGCGGCAGGTAGGGACGCATGACAGCGGGGTAGTTCGCGGGGAACGCGACCTTATCAAGGAAAAAATGATCGCCTACCATAATCGTTGGCTTCATCGATTCGGTCGGCACCTGCGTCGCCTGCGCAATGTAGTTGGTGAAAATCAGAACGAAAAGAACCGTGAATGCAAGGCTTTCGACCCACTCTCGAAATTGACTCTTGTGACGAACAATCTCGGCCGGCGCCTGCGGTAGAGTTTCGAAGGGCCTCAAGTCTTCCAGGCGGACATCCGGCCGTTCGAAGACAACGAACTGTTCGATGGGAACATCCGGCGCGCCTTGACCTTCAACCTCTGATCTGGGACCGTCGATCATTTACGACAACTTTTCCTTTACCATCCGACTGACACGCCCGCCGTCGGCCGTTTTGCCGGCCAGGCGCGCGAGAGCAGCCTTCATGACTTTGCCCATATCCTTCATCGAAGATGCGGCGGTTTCCTGAACCGCCTGGTCGATAGCCTGTCGAATATCATCCTCCGAAGCCGCCGCTGGAAGATACTCTTCGATGATTTTGATTTCCGCTTCTTCTTTCAGGGCCAGTTCTTCTCTTCCGCCCTTTCGAAACTGCTCGATCGAGTCTTTACGCTGCTTCACCAGTGTGCCGAAGATCGCCAGGACCTCACCTTCGTCGAGCGGTTTCATCTTCTCGATTTCCTTGTTCTTTACAGCGGACTTCATCATGCGGAGCGTGTTCAGGCGAAGCGAGTCCTTGCCTCGCATGGCATCCGTGATGTGCGCCTGAATTTTCTCCTGCAGTGTCATTGCTTTAGCGACGCTCCCGCGTCCATTTTAGCGTCGGGCCCACCGTCCAGACCGCTTCGGTACACCGCTTCGCGGCCTTTTTACTGCTGGCCGGTCCCCCCACGCCTGGGATCCCTCAACCCTTAATTACCCCAAGGGGCCGGAGGCGCGCCACACGTGCCGCAAGGCCGGCATTATGGACGACATCTACTACAGCCTCAATATCTTTGTACGCTTCCGGCTTTTCTTCCGCCAGGCCTTCGCGCGTCAACGATTGGACCATGATACCGCGAGACTCCAACTCCTTTTGAATTTCCTTTGCTGTGGCCCCTTTCTTTGCGGCCGACCGGCTCAGGACGCGCCCGGCGCCATGACAGGCCGAACCGAAAGTCTCGCGCATCGAGCCCTCCTGGCCCAAAAGAAAATACGAAGCCGTACCCATGCTTCCCGGAATGAAAACGGGCTGGCCGGGAAATGCACGGGTCGCCCCCTTGCGGTGAACGAGCACCCGCTTCTTCTGGTCACCGACCGTATGCGTTTCAAGTTTCGCGATGTTGTGGGCGACATCGTAGATAACCGGCATGTGCGTGTCTTCCCCAAAGATTCGCTTGAATGCGCCACGTGCCGCATGGGCAATACACTGGCGATTGGTCCACGCAAAGTTAGCCGAAGCCGCCATGGCCTTCAGGTAACGCTGTCCTTCGGGTGAGTGAATAGGAGCGCATGCGAGCTGGCGGTCCGGAACATGGAGATCGTATCGGCGCATGGCCTCGTCCAGCTGTGCGACATAGTCCGTGCATACCTGGTGGCCCAGTCCGCGCGAGCCCGTATGGATGAGCAAAACAATTCGATCCTTCGCAAGTCGATACTGCGCAGCAGTCTGCTCGTCGAAAATTTCGTCCACGTATTCCACTTCGAGGAAATGATTACCCGAGCCAAGCGTGCCCAGTTGCGGCTTTCCGCGTTGCTTGGCGCGCGCGCTGACCGCAGATGGGTCGGCACCCGCGATGCAGCCTCGCTCTTCAGTGTGATCAAGATCGGCTTCCGAGCCCATGTCGTGCTCGATCGCCCATCGCGGCCCCTTCTCGAGAACATGGTTGAGATCGCCATCCGAAATGTGGAGATGGCCGGAGCCGCCGGTGCCGGAGGGTACGTCCCGAAAGAGTTGATGTACCAGGTCCCGCAACTTCGGTTTGACGTCCTGGCGAGTTAACGAGCTGCCGAGTAGCCGGACGCCGCAATTGATGTCGAAACCGACGCCACCGGGAGAGACGACGCCGTGCTGTTCGTCCACTGCCGCGACGCCGCCGATCGGAAAGCCGTAGCCCTGATGAATATCGGGCATCGCAAGGGCCCGCCCGACGATTCCAGGCAGCATCGCGATATTGGCTGCCTGTTCCAGCGACTGGTCCCGTCGAATCGCTTCGAGAAGCTTTTCGTTCGCAAATACCAGCGTATCGGTCCGCATGCCCGCCTTGTAAGTTCGCGGGATGAGCCAGCGGTAATCGTCGATTTTTTCGAGATGCATGGTTAAACGTCTACAAAGACCCGAATTTCCCAGCCATCCGGTGTCTCATGACTCTCGAACTGATGATACGTGGCGGCCTTCACCGCGGTTCGAAATTCATGCCTATCGATGTCCAGACGTTCGCCTCGCGCGTGACCGCTGATGTCGTTTTCCGTCCAGGAATCGATTGCAAACTCGACAAAGACCATGCCTTCCGTATCGAAGAAGAAGAGAATTTCGTTGAGCCAATTCACAACCTGGGCGGCTTCGTCGCGACCGGCTGCCTTGAAGTAACGCTCTTCAACGGGACTGAAGCCCGCGGGATCGGCCAGAATGCTGACGAGTCCTTGCGAAGCCGCCACGAGAGCCTCCCCTCGCGTCGCGCCGCGCGCCAGGACCCCGATATCGGAAGTATGCTCGAGCAGTTCAAAATCAGGAGCCATATTTTGGATTTTAAAGAAGGATTAGCCGCGTAATTGGCGTAATTCGCGGCTAATCCTAGATGTCGAGTTCTATATTCCAGTATAAATAATCGCGCCAGCTGTCGGGTGGGGATTTGAGCCTGAAGGTAACGTGGAAAGCCGGCAACCAATGCGGCTCGGTAGGCTTTCGGATCAGACGCATGCCGGCCTCTTCGGGTGTGCGTCCGCCTTTCCTGTGGTTGCAGCGGAAGCAGGCCGCGACAATATTGTCCCAACGCTTCTGCCCGCCGTTGGCGACAGGCACAACGTGGTCGAACGTCAGATCCTCTGAGACAAACTTTTTCCCGCAGTACTGACACGTGTAATCATCCCGCGCATAAATGTTCGCGCGAGAAAACTTCACTCGATTCAGATTCTTTACACGAACGTACTTGAGAAGACGAATGATCGAGGGCAGTTTGATTGCGAACGTGATCGCGTGAACGTCCTGATCGTACTCATCGATGACTTCGACTTTTCCCGCGAAAAGCAAAGTCAGCGCCTTCTTCCACGAAATGATACGCAAAGGTTCGTAGGAGGCGTTCAACAGCAATGTCGCGTTCATATACTAAGCTGATTTTTCAGATTGGGCGGGGCTTTGTCAAGGCCTTTTCCCGTTGAAACCCTTGTCGTTATTGGTTTTCACCGATCTGTTACAATGTTGCAATGAATCACAAGGAAGATCGTCTTCGGAGCATCCTGAAAGAGATGGGCTCGTGTATTGTCGCCTTCAGCGGCGGTGTGGACAGCTCCTATCTCGCTCTTGTCGCGCATCAGGAATTGGGTTCCAGGTCACTCGCCGTGACAGCCGAGAGCCCAAGCTATCCGACGCATCAGCGGAATATTGCCGTGGATCTGGTCCAGCGATACGGTTTTCGGCATGAGTTCATAGCATCCGACGAGATGGAAGACGCGAACTACGTGAAGAATCCGTCGAATCGCTGCTACTTCTGCAAGCACGAGCTCTATACAAAACTACAGCGGATGGCCGAGAGCCGCGGCTTCCGATTCGTGGTCGATGGCAACAACCTCGATGACACCGGTGACTACCGGCCCGGCCGCCGGGCCGGACAGGAGCTTGAAATTCGTAGTCCCCTAATAGAAGCCGGTTTGACTAAAGAGGAGATCCGCAACCTTTCGCAACTCCAGGGCCTTGCCACATGGAATCAGCCGGCATCCGCGTGTCTTTCTTCACGAATCCCTTATGGAACCCCGGTCACCCCGGAGAAACTTCGCATGATCGATCACGGCGAAGAAATCATGCGCACACTCGGATTCAGCCAGTGCCGCGTCCGCCATCATGGCGATGTGGCCCGCATCGAGATCGCGCGCGAGGAACTACCCGGGGCGCTCAGCATGGATATGTTCGATCGGCTCGGCCGCGAGTTCAGGAAAATCGGCTTCCGATTCGTAGCGATTGATGTCAATGGCTACCGCACCGGCGCGCTCAACGAAGTGCTGACGCGCATCGCCATACCTTCCCAATGAACGTATTGGTCATCGGTTCCGGTGGACGAGAGCACGCTATTGTCGACGCGCTTACCGAAAGCCCTGAGGTCCGGAAAATCTATTCGGCGCCCGGGAATGGCGGTATACGACAGCAGGCTGAGATCGTTTCAGTCGCGTCCGACGATATCCGCGGCCTTCTGGATTTTGCGCTCGCTCAGCGGATGGATCTCACCTTCGTTGGTCCCGAAGTCCCGCTGAGTAAAGGTGTCGTCGATCTTTTCCGGCAGGCCGGTCTCGCTATTGTCGGCCCCACAGCCGATCAGGCGCGCCTGGAATCCAGCAAGAGCTACGCCAAGCAGTTCTTCAAGGCAAACAAGATCCCGACGGCAGATTTTTGCGTATGCGCGACACCGACAGAAGCCTATGAGGCATTCGAACGCGTGGCCTACCCCATTGTGGTCAAAGCCGACGGTCTGGCCGCCGGCAAAGGTGTCGTCATTGCCGAGAATCGAGATGAGGCACGAAGGGCCGTGCAGGAATTCATGGAATCCAAAACGCTTGGCGAAGCAGGATCGAAACTTGTGATCGAGCAATTCCTGCAGGGCGAAGAAGCCTCATTTCATGTGTTTGCCGACGGAGCCGACTTCCAGCCGATGGTTGCGGCTCAGGATCACAAGCGCCGCTTCGACGGTGACACCGGCCCGAATACCGGCGGAATGGGCGCGTATTCCATCGATACCATTCTCTCGCCCGCGCAGTATGACGCCGTTCTGACTCACATCGTCAATCCCACTCTGCAGGCGGCAAGATCGTATTCCGGAATCTTATACGCCGGCTTGATGCTAACGCCCGAGGGGCCGAGACTGCTGGAATACAATGCCCGCTTTGGCGATCCCGAGACGCAGGTGATCCTTTCACGATTGAAGACAAATCTTCTCGACGTTCTCGTCGATATCGCCGAACATCGCTTATCGTCGCGCAAACTCGAATGGCGGCCGGAAGCTGCTGCCACCGTTGTGCTGGTGGCGAGCGGTTATCCGGGCAAGGTTGAAACCGGGAAACGGATTTTCGGCCTCGATGAGGCAAAGCGAATCGAAGGCGTCAAAGTCCATCATGCCGGCACGCGCTGGGAGGATGGGAACGTCTATACGGCGGGTGGCCGAGTTCTCAATGTCACAGCGCGGGGAAGCACGCTGGCTGAGGCTCTGGAGCGCGCTTACTTCGTGGCGGAGATGATAGAATTCGATCGAAAAGCGTTCAGAAAAGACATCGGAAAGAAGGGACTCTTAAAGCAAAAATGAAAGCGGTTGTCGGCATCATAATGGGTAGCGACTCGGACCTTCCGATCATGCAGGAGGCCGCAAACGTCCTCAAGCAGTTTGAAATTCCGTATGAGATCGGCGTTTACAGCGCGCACCGTTCACCACACCGTACGGCCGAATATGTGAAGTCTGCACGCCAGCGTGGATTGAAGGTGATCATCGCAGGAGCCGGCAGCTCCGCGCATCTCGCCGGTGTTACCGCCGCGGAGACGACGTTGCCGGTCATCGGTGTGCCCATCAACAGCTCGCCGCTCTCCGGTCTGGACTCTTTGCTCTCCACTGTGCAAATGCCTCCCGGCGTGCCGGTCGCCACGATGGGCGTCGGAAAATCCGGCGCAACCAACGCCGGAATCTTTGCTATTCAGATCCTCGCTCTCGACGATGAAGAGCTTATGAAGCATCTGGTGGAATACAAGGAACGGCTCGAAAAGGCCGTTGAGGAAAAAAGCCGAAAGATCTCGGATCAAGGCATATAACCTTTGTGCCCTTTGTGTCTTTGTGTTTAACCACTAAGACACAAAGCACACAAAGGCATTCTCCAATGGAAAAGACTTTCTTCGTAACCAACTTCGGCTGCCGGGCTTCTCAGTCCGAGGGCGCTTCGATCCATCAGGAACTCCTCGAATCGAACATCGCCGAATCGGAATCCCCTTACGATGCCAGCGTCGTAATCGTGAATTCGTGTACAGTCACCGAGGAAGCCGACCGTCAGGTCCGCCAGATGATCCGGCGCGTCGCCTCTCGTAACCCGAACACCCGGATTATCGTCACCGGCTGTTACGCTCAGCGCGCCCCCGAGGAACTGGCGAGTCTCCCACAGGTACGCTACGTGGTGGGGAATTCGCACAAGCCGATGGTGGGCGAGATCGCTCGAAGCCTCTTCGACGAAGACTTCTCCACTCACGGCCGCGCTGAAATCCTTTGCAGCGACATTTTTCTCGAGCGCGACCTGATCCCTGCATCTCACGCAGGTTCCGGCGGCCGCACTCGCGCGATCGTGAAAGTCCAGGATGGCTGCAATGCGAACTGTTCCTTTTGTATCATTCCATCCGTCCGGGGCCGCAGCCGCAGCATGTCTCCCCGCGCCGTCATCGACCAGGTTCGCGCCCTGGTTACTCGTGGATATAAAGAGGTCGTCTTTTCCGGTATTCATCTTGGAACTTACGGCCGAGATCTGGCGTTCAAGGCGAGCTTTCACGACCTGGTATGCCAGGCGCTTGAAGTTCCCGGCCTCGAGCGCTTGCGCCTGAGTTCAGTCGAGCCTCTCGAAGTCGTTCCGGAACTGATTGACCTGGTCGCGGACCACCCGCGGATGGCTCATCATTTTCATATTCCGCTCCAGAGCGGATCCTCGCGAGTGCTTCGCGCGATGCGCCGGCCCTACAGTCCGGAGTACTACGCGAACCTGGTGGAGAGAATCCGCGAGCGTGTTCCCGAAGCTGCCATCGGCGCCGATGTCATGGTCGGCTTCCCCGGCGAGACAGACGGGGAGTTTTTCGAGACCTATCGTCTCATCGAGCATTCACCTTTGACCTATCTCCACGTTTTTCCCTACTCGTCACGTCCGGGCACAGTTGCCGCAAATTTACCGAATCCCATCCCGGATCATGTCTCACGGTTCCGCGCGAAAACCTTGAGGAATCTCATGGCGCCCAAGAACGAAGAGTTCCGGCGAAAAATGATCGGCAAGCAGATCGAAGCTCTCACGCTTGAAGACGGATCCGCCATCAGCAGCAATTTCGTTCGTGTGAGTGTGCCGCCGGATTGTCCGGTGAATGAGTGGATTCAAGTGCGGGTGACCGGACTTGACGGAGAGGGGCTCTCAGCTTTCCAGCACCACAACCGCGCATGAAACCAGTTGGTCATGGGTCAGGGATACGTGGAAGCGCGTGGCTCCCATCGACGTGGCTCGAGCCAGCGCTTCGCCGTAAAGATGAAGTTCGGGCTTTCCGGAAGGCAGCCGCTCGACTTCGACGTCGGCCCACTTCACTCCAGCGGCCCAGCCCGTTCCCAGCGCCTTGAAGGCGGCCTCCTTGGCCGCGAAACGCGCCGCATAGTGAATCGCCGGGTTTGCGCATTTCTTGCAGTACTCTGTCTCCCGCACCGTATATATTCGACGAAGGAAGCGGTCGCCGAAGCGGTCGATGGACTCGCGTATTCGTTCGTTTTGAATGACGTCGATGCCGATGCCGGTGATCATAAACTTTTATGTTACAGGTAAGGCGCCAATCCCAAGTAACGTTCCTTCAGTCCGATATGCTCGATCGGATTTCGCCGGTCGTACACGCCTTTTCGACAAGGCGCGGGGATCGCAATGACTTCACGCTGGGACCGCCATCGTCGCCGAACCCGATTGTGCAGATGAATCGCGCGCGGTTCCTGGCGTCCATCGGCGCGGCGGGCTGGCCGATTATAAAACTCAACCAGGTTCATTCAGGCACCGTGCGCGACATCGACGATACGTCCGCGGCCGGCGAAGCTGTTGAAGGGGATGCCGCGGTCACTGCGCTGAAAGGTGTAATCCTGGGCATTCAGACGGCGGATTGCGTCCCGATTCTTGTGGCAGACTCTGAGGCCCGTGCCGTCGCTGCAATTCATGCCGGATGGCGTGGCACGGCGGCGCATATCGCCGAGACGACCGTGTTCAGGCTGGTGGAAAAATCCGGGGTCGATCCGAAGAATCTTGTCGCTGTGGTCGGTCCGCACATTGGACCGTGTTGCTACGAAGTCGGCGAAGAAGTGGTCGAGGCGATCGGAGACACCGCAGCGTTCGAACGAAGACCGGAATGGCCGAAGCCACACCTGAACCTGGCCGAAGCCAACCGGCGGCAGCTTGTGAAAGCCGGTGTCTCTGAAGCGCAAATCGAAATCTCGGCGCTATGCACGCGATGCCGGGAGGATCTCTTTTTTTCGTATCGGAGGGACGGAAAGAACACTGGCCGCTTGCTATCTGTTATCGGTATCGCTCCGTGAAGAAGCCGCGGGCCACGCTGGATCGTGTCCTTTCGAAAGCCGGAATTGCATCCCGAGCAACCACGAGGACCTGGATCGCTGAAGGACGAGTGAAGGTGAATGGACGCGTTATTCGCAATCCCGATCAATGGGTGGAGAGCGCGAAGGACGTCGTACACCTCGATGGTTTGAGAGTTCGCGAGGAAAAGAAAATCTATATCGCGCTGAACAAGCCCACAGGCGTGGTCACGTCGTTCGGGGATAACAGGGATCGTTCAACTGTCTACGACTATCTAAAGGAACTGGATCGCTGGGTCTTCCCGGTGGGCCGCCTGGATATGGATACATCCGGGCTTCTCATCCTGACGAACGACACCGAGTTCGGTGAGGCGTTGCTCCAACCCGAATCGAAGGTGCCCAAGACGTATTACGTGAAAGTGTCGGGCGCAGTATCCATGGAAGAGTATTTTGGGCTTGCAGGCGGCCTTGACATTGGCCGCGGCGAAAGAAGCGGTCCTTGCGTCGTTCGGGAAGTGCGCTCGACGGGCAAGTACACCTGGTTCGAAGTAACCATTACCGAAGGCAAGAATCGTCAGGTGCGGCGCATGTGCGACGCAATCGGCCACTCTGTCCTGAAGCTGGTGCGCATTCGTGTGGGGCGGCTGCAACTTGATGATTTACCAATAGGAAAATATCGAATTCTCAGCCGCAAAGAGGCACAGACCGCCCGCTCGATATAATGAAATAATGGATAGTCACTGGGAAGCAATGCGGCGGTCGATGGTAGAGAGGCAGGTTCGCGCGCGTGGAGTCGGCAATCCCGCCGTTCTTCGTGCGATGGAGACGACTCCACGCCATGAGTTCGTTCCGCCCGACGAGCGTTTTCGGGCCTACGACGATTGCCCATTGGCGATAGGCCTGGGCCAGACAATCTCGCAGCCGTACATCGTCGCGTACATGACCGAGCTGCTGGAAGTCACCTCCGGCCACAGGGTGCTCGAGGTGGGTACGGGCTCCGGATACCAGACCGCAATCCTCGCCGCTCTTGCGCGCGAGGTTTTCACGATCGACATTCATAGTTCACTGATTGAAGCCGCTCGGGCCCGCCTGGCGTCCATCGGAATCGAGAACGTTCAATTTGATCTCAGAAACGGTCATTTGGGATGGCCGGAGGCTGCGCCGTTCGATCGAATCATGGTCACCGCCGGCGGGACATTCATCCCGCAGGCACTCGTCGACGAGCTTGCTCCGGGTGGCCGCATGATCATTCCGGTGGGTCCTGCCAATGACGACCAGGTGCTCAAGCTGGTCACAAAGCAGGATGCCTTTCGCGTGGACATCCGCGACACCGTTCCCGTGCGATTTGTTCCGTTGGTCCGAGAGCAGCTTGGGGGACCCGGCGAATAGGGTGTCCGCGATCGTCCGGCGTCGGCCACTCTCATTACAGCAATTGCAGGCCGTGAAGTAAGGGCGCTACTATATGTCTTATGGGCGGCACAAACCCTTACGTCGACCAGGATGCGCCTCAACCCGCGACGCAGAAGTTCACTATCACGTTCATTCCGATGAATGTGACCGTGGAAGTCGATCCGGAAAAGATCCCCTATGGCGCAACCGGGCTGCCCGGCAGCATCCTGGACATCGCGCTCTCGAATGGCATCGACATTGATCATGCCTGCGGCGGGGTGTGCGCGTGCTCGACGTGCCATTGTATTGTCCGCGAAGGCCTCGAAACACTGAACGAAATGAACGATTGCGAGGACGAAGAGCTCTCTTTCGCACCCGGGCTTACTCCCAGGAGCCGCCTCGCGTGTCAGAGCGTCCCTGACGGCAGCCGGAATCTCGTCGTAGAAGTCCCGAATTGGAACCGTAATATTGTTCGGGAGAGCCACTAGAAATTCCTTGGGAACCCGGACAACACAAGATATAGAATGTGGCCGCACCGACACTGGAACCCAAAAAAACAAACGCGGCATCAGCCGCTAAAGAGTGGCTTACCATGAAGAACGCACGAAAACACGTTTGGTTCGGAACCCTCGTTATTCTGTGTGTCCTCTGCGCAGGCGCTGCGCTGATCGCGGCACAGGCTCCTGCACAACCTCCCCCGCAACAAACTCCCACAGATCAAACGGCGCCGCCAGGCGCTCAGGATCCTCGCTACCGGTTGAACGTCGAGGTTGAGCTCGTGAATGTCACAGCCACGGTGCTCGACGAGGGCGGCAAATATATGGATGGTTTGAAACTCGACGATTTTCAGGTGTTCGAGGACGGTGTAGAACAGAAAGTCTCATTTTTTTCGCACGACCTGCGCGTACCGATCAGCGTAGGAGTTCTGGTCGATTGCAGCGGCAGCATGCGGCACAAGCTGCAGCAGGCACTGCAGACCGTCCGTGAAATCGCCCTGGCACTCTCCCCGCAGGACGAAATGTTCGTGATTTCGTTCAATTCCGACGTCGACATCAGGCAGCCGTTTACGACCAATATGCAGGTGCTCCAGCGCAGCCTGAGAGAGATCAAGTCCGGCGGTGAAACCGCAGCCTACGACGCCATTCAGATGGGCATGGAACAAATGCGTTCCGCCAAGCACAACAAGAAGATCCTGCTGATGGTGACGGACGGCTTCGACACGAAGAGTCACATCAATGCGACTCAGGTGGAAGACATTCTGAAGCGATCCGAAGTGCTTGTATACGCCATCGGCATCGACGATGACGATGACGATCCCCTGGCCTTAAGGCGCACGCGCTATCACATCTATCATTACATGCTCGGCAAACTCACCTCTGTTAGCGGTGGCCGCGCTTTCCGGCTGTTTACCGGACGGAACTATGCCCTCAACAGCCTGGCTCAAGTGCTGCTCGAGGAGCTTCACCAGCAATACACATTGAGCTACTATCCGATGTCCGGCCGGGAGGGAAACAGCTGGAGGCAGGTCGATGTGAAGGTGAGGAAGTCGGGAGCGCAAATCCGGCATCGCACCGGATATTACCTGGGC
>Ga0137394_10000234_pt1 | contig 38909 bp, 55 predicted proteins | sample czobulk116metaG_FD_108278 | JGI IMG/M metagenome (GOLD analysis project Ga0137394, IMG submission 108278) | Vadose zone soil microbial communities from Angelo Coast Range Reserve, California, USA - czobulk1.16 metaG | ecosystem: Environmental > Terrestrial > Soil > Vadose zone | place: USA... | reverse complement strand
GGGGGGGGGGGGTTTAAGGATGGGGTTTAGAGGGAGGGGAGGCAACGTACATTTCGACGTTGACGTTGTCGCGAGTGATGACGGTTTGCCGACCGATGGAAATGATTTGGATTTTGACGTCCACGATGCGAAGCGATTCGGTGCAAACATTGACTTGGACCAAGCCCGGATCGACCGCCTTGTAGAACTTGCCAAAGCGTGACACAAGTCCCACGGACCCTATGCAACACGAGAAAAACAAAAAAGAGACGATTAGAGAGGAACGGAACGACGAATGATATTTCAAGAAACTAACCTTGGCGGACTTGTTTGAACGGATTGGGGCACGGACAGCAGGGGGTAGCACCGCATAAGCCGACGCATGATCCCAACGACTGCATCATCGAGCCGTAGAAGCCATGGGTGACGGTCTCTATGCCGACGTCCTGCGCGTACGAGGGCTGCATCTCATCCTTCTTGAGCGGCTGCACCTTGATGAGATGCCTGCCTGGGGCACCAGTACGCTGATGGTCGCGGGGAACGTCCTCGGTCACTTTTTAACCACAAGGCCCCGTTGAACAGACGAGCGTGAGGACGCGTGAACGCTATGGAAACGTACCGTGGGGAGCATGGTGATCGACGACGTTTGAGGAATTAGACGCAGTCGGGGACGGGAGACGGTCTTTCCTATCTGCTGCACCGGACATGGTGGTGTGAATGGGAGAGGGAGGTGATGGCTCGTTTGCGTATGTGATGGACGACGATGCGAGCTGATGGGCAACACCCGCTGGTTGCTTTGTTTATTAAATAAACCCGAGGAGTGTGGGATTCACTCGTTGCGCAGTCTCATTTACGTCGTGCAGAGCCACGTTCCACCGCCCTGGCTACCGAGCATTCGGAACGCCCACGGCCCTCCCCTCAGCTCAGAATGAGCCCGGGGGGGCTATGCCATTACTGCGGAATACAGAACCCAGGAAAGGGTGAGCACGCAAGGAAATCACCGCCCAGAGCTGCGCACGTCTCGGCTGCCCTGATTGGGTTCAAAGTTACACCCCAACGAATAGCGTATTTGCATCTTCCCGGTGACAGTGCTCAGTGCAATCCGTGTATTCAACTCTCATCTTTGAGGTTTCACCACCACTCATAATACGGACACTCCAAAGACCGTTTCGAGTATCCGGGGGACGTCTCAATCATATTTTCCCTTTTCTGGGAGAGTGGTGAGGTCTCCACAGCACTGCCATCAACGCGCCACAGCCGCCCAAACGCTAAGCGACGATTTCTCCTCTCCATCATCGCGAAACATCGATTCTTTGCACATTGTAGATCACAGCTCGTCGAGCGTTGTGCACTCAGAATCTTGGATATATTGCAACTGTCAGCAGTAGCAGTCTAACGAAACTAATAACAGCTAGATGTACAGGGTAGATACAGAAAATTCGCATCATACAATGTCTACTCATCCGCCCACATAGCAAAGATCTAGCACGCGCAGCGAGAGCATCGAGAAGGAAGGATGTTGTACAGTTAGTCGCCCCCACCGCCCGCGAGTTCTAGGATGAGTCGGCATGCGACATCCATAAATACAAATGGAGAAACAACGTCGGAACCACCATGAGCAGAGTCAGACCCTGCTTCGGACTGTGCGTCCGTGTTTTGCATGTCATATTTTCCGGCGCCAGGCTCGGTGCTTGCTTTGTAAGTCCGCTTATGATGGAAGTCAACCAGGTAGTTGATCGAGTCCACCATATACAACTGAAGGTTCATGAGGACCTATGAAACCTCCTGGTCAGGTGGAACATAGCGAAGTGAAGGAAACCAACGCACGACGATGTCTTGCACCCTGACACGCGTCTCTATAAAATATACGGATGCCGCTGCTTTGAGGTCCACATGTCCACCACCGTCGTGTTCCCTCGCTCGATCGATTTTGCTATGTCCGTTCTTTCTTCGCCCACCATGGTTACCATTTAGGTGGATACTCCCGCTCCCCAGCCCGCCTAAGTTTTTCTTCTCGCGCCATTCCATGCCCAACGCTTTGAGCGTCCGGTAGATCTCAAGCATAACTTCCATGGGCGGACTTCGGCTGCGAATGCCGAAGTGCCATTTCGTCCGATGCTGCTTTTTCTCTTTGATGACTGGCCACGCACGCCGTGCACTTGCATAGGACGCAAGATGGTGCTGCTCGGGGAACTGGTCTGGGAGGGACGAGTTAAGGACCGCAAAGTTGTTGTGTTCCTGCTCCCGCTCATCGGGGGGTGGCGTAGAGAAGTCAAATTCATCGTCTTCTTCGTCGTCATAACCATTGAATTCACTTTCGAAAGGATTAACTTCCACATCACCACCGGTGGGAGATAAGGCAGCAGGTGATAATAGGTTTCGCGGCTACATCAAGGATGAGAAAATGAGGTTGGATTACGAAAGATAAACGTACATCCATGGCGTCCAATTGCGCATCACGTTCCTGTTCCTCGAAAGCCGCCACTGAAAAATGCGGATGAGGTTCTACACCATGGAAACAAGAGGCAATACTCACAATCTCGGCCCAGCCTCCGCTTGTCTCTCAGCAGCATATATGCCACTTTGATTGCATTTCCTTGCACGCCGTCGTCGCGTCGTAAGCATGCCCAGACATCTTCCTTATCCACACCCTCCATGCGCAACGCCAACTCTTCAACCACATTCTCTTCGATCCGTCCGAGGCCATCGATCATTTCAAAGTCTAGTGTCTTTCCAGGAGTCACCAGCGAGGAGAGGGTGCCGAGGACAGGACCCGGTGGGGGCGGGAGGGGCTGAAGGTACCGTGGTAGATCTACTTGGAAGAAGGGGTGTTGGATTATCTCTGGTACAGTTATGCGCTTGACGGGGTCAACGGCCAACATTCCTATGATAAGGCTGCGCGCATCGGAAGAAAGATTGGAGGGAATATGATATGTACCCTCTAAAAGGTATCATGGTTGTGACACCACTGGGCAGGGCATGCAAGATAGGTACTCACGGCTGATTTTTGTGAAGAGTGCCTGGACGTCGTCATCTTCGAAAGGAAGCTTACCGCAGAGCATGACATATAGAATAACACCAGCGCTCCATACATCAATTTCAGGCCCTGTGTACAGACCACCTCGAATGACCTCAGGGGCAGCATAGTTGGGACTGCCGCAACTAGTCTTGAGAAAGTCCCCGTCCTTGATCTCATTGGAGAGGCCAAAATCGGCAATTTTAACGTTGAGATCATCATCGAGGAGGACGTTTTCCGGTTTCAGGTCGCGATGGACAATCTTGAGACGGTGAGAGTACTCGATGCCCGAAATGAGTTGCTGGAAGAAGCGGCGCGCTTGATGTTCCGGCATGCGGCCATTTGCGACGATGTAGTTAAAAAGCTCTCCACCTGCATATTCGAGGACGATGATGATGTCTGTGGGTGTTGATATGACTTCATAGCTAGTAGCAGAGGGTTTGTCAAATATGGTAATGGGCGATGCGTGAGACGGACGGACAGCTTGATGATGTGAGGGTGGCGGAGAGTACGCATATATTCGACCTCACGTTGAACACGATTCTTGGTACGTGTCATATTGATAACGTGTTTTGAGATGAACTTCATGGCGACCTTGTGACCTGTGAGGGTGTGCACGGCCACTGGTAAAAAGGCTGCGATTAAACGCCAGTGCGATCGGACATGATAGGAGATACATACTCTTGACTTTTCCAAAAGTACCCTCTGCAATTTCCTGTACAACTGTGTACTCTCCGAGCTTTGATGGAGGCATGACGGAAATCGGTTCCTGTTCTCTCATCGTCGCCGTCATCGTTGCTATGTGCTAGACAAAGCCAGACACAAAGGGCCAAAATCTCTCTTGTTTGTACTTGTTTTCAGTTACTCTTTCTGTAAGTTACGTCATCATCACCACGGGTTTGACTCTCCAAATCAGCCATGTTGTCCGACCGGGAGACGAAGTATTGGCTGATGAAGGCAGAGCCCAATTCCCGTATAGTCAAGGGAAAAGATGTTAAAGTGAGTTCAACCAACCTGATGCACGTGGGCTTCCTCTCAACCCGCCTGCGCCGTCCGCATCAAGTTTAGCGTAGATGACTTTGAAGCAGTCGGAACAACACCATGGGAAGGGGTTCGTAATCCAGAGGCAAGGAATCTCATGAAGGAAATGCGAGTTGGCGATAAGGTTGGTTTCCCACTATTTAGTCTTGCAGACATGCCAACTTGGCCCCCAGGTTTTGTTCTATCACTCTAGTTGCAGTATCCCGGGTGCGTACATGGACATTAGTACAGTGACGCTCATGATGAGTATATAATGGGTAGGTATCGCCGGCTCGGCTTTGCTGAGGTCACAAAAGAGGCATATCCCGATTGTGAGTACTTCCTCCACACTCTCCCTCGGTCCATTTTAATAGTCCAATCTTCGCAGATACCGCGTGGGATCCGTGAGTTGTTCATTGTTAGAGAGACTGTCCTTGTTTACATCGTGAACAGTAATCATCCATATTATGACCCGGTAGGCTGCCAGAATTCCCCTCTGGCACCGTCCTGACGCTACGCAGAAATCCGATGAAGCCAACCCGAAGTGGTTCATGGTTGATGCGAAGTTCATATCGCGGGTGGCGAATTTCGTGCCATACCCGCTTTTGCGTGACATCGCAGCGGGCCATGTGATGGCGTCAAACGGTATCGAATACGTCGGGGAGGAGGGCATGAAAGCAATCAAAGGTTTTTTTTTTTGTAACGTGGTTGGAACTGGCTCGGACCATCTGTGATACAGACATGGATTTAGTGCACCGCGGACGTCTAAGCGTACAACGAGTACGGCCAGAGGCGTGGGACGTTATCGAGCAACTGGCGGAAAGGGGTGGGTGGAGCGAAGAGGTGGTAAAGGGTAAGAAACGGACTCGAGTCGAGGGGTAGGGGAAGAGAGAGAGTAAGAGGAAGACGAGAAATGGCCGGACCGGAGATAAATAAAATAATAAAATTTATTTATTACCACGGGTGGCGTGTGTATGCGTGTGCGTCTGCTGTGTTGTTGAGTGAGCTCCTGGTCCCGGAAAGGGCACGCCCTCATCTCGTCTCGTCTCGTCCCGCCTCGCCTCCGCCCGCCGCTCATCTCCTTAGGGTACACACTCCCTCTTCCCACCTCTCTCTTCCCACAATCGGCACAATTTCTAAATCCCCTGCTCTCTGCCGCCTTTCACTCGGTCATGAGCAGCGCGGATGCCGCATCAGCCTCTGCAGCTCCTTCTCCCTCTACATCCGCCTCTCTTCTATCTTCGACTCCCGGCACAGGTCAGGTCGATCCACCTCCTGAACTGCACGCGCTCCACCCCACCCCATCTACACATGTTCCCGTCCACTCGCCAACAGACGCGGTCTCAGCAGTACTCGATTCTCGCGTCGGCGACCTTGCCACGGACGTATGCGAAAATTCTTTTATGATAGTTGAGGGGGAAAGCCAGGATGACTCGGTGGACGACGCAATTCACGAGACCGTGGACGTGCAGGGAAGAGAAGGCGTCATGGTTATGGATAACGGAGATGATGGTCAGCAGTGGTTTCCCGAGCATGAAAACCACGAGCTCAAACGCGTAAAGGTACTTCTCACACACTTGTGGCTTTCAGTGCGGCGTTCGTTTCCAGGCCGTGCCATATACTTGAGGTCTCTGACGAATCCTCTCACTCCTAAGGTCTATGAACTCATCAACTCGCGTTGGGTTGACCAAGGCACTGCTCTGTGCTTTGGTCAATATGAGGATGGCGAGGCAGCCCTCGTCGCGAAAGCGGAGACAAACATGTCAGAGATCATCCTCAAGACAACAATTCGCTCCAGTGATGTATATCAGCGCCAACAAGGTCTGTGTGCTCAGTCCATTGGCCCTGTTGAGATCAGCGTTATATTCACCGAGTTCGTGTCCAGATACCCTCATTGTCTGGACAGAGCCGGATGGCGTCGACTATGCGCTCAGCTTTCAGGATCCTGAGGGTTGCATGGAACTGTGGAATTTCATACTTGAGGTGCAAAGTTTACGTGGGAACAGCGGTGGTGCGTATGTGCTCGATTTGAACTCGTACACAGCGTCTCAAAAGGCACGTCTATGTCAAGATCATCAAGCTGAATCGTCCTCTCCGCTGGCAGGACCTGAGCCATCGATAACTACTGCAAGCATCATCCGCACTGGTCACCTGCCTCAACCTGCTTTGGGTATTATAACGGAAATCGACAGGGCTATCCGTGCCCTGTCTCGGACCCCAGCCATCAAGGATAGGATCTGCGAATACATCCAGCGCGCCGTGCGTGGGTTTCTTCCATATATATGCGCCACGACTCACTGGTTTACTCAGGATTATATAAAAGCCATGATTGACGTCATGCACCAGGCAGAAGATCTGGAGAACCTGGAAAATCTGCATTCCCTTTGCTCTTTAATGCAGACAATACGTGAGCCAAGATCTCTACCATTCGAGGAAGACTAACTCATTACGTAGTCTTGATGAGCGATCACAGCATGTACGAGCACATCTTAGATGATGACCGTTTCTTCGGCGTACTGGGGATGCTTGAGTGTGCGTTCCAATCATCCCTTCGCTTGTGCTTTCACGAGCTTGCTATAGATGATCCAGAGTTTCCCGTCCACAAGGCCAATTATCGCGACTTCCTTCGCGACACGACCCGTTTTCACCAACCCATCTCCATTCACGATCCCGTCATTCAAAAGAAAATACATCACACGTACCGTCTTCTCTTTCTCAAGGATGTTGTCCTCGCGCGAGCCTTGGATGATTCAACTTTTAACGTCCTCAATTCATGCATCATTTTCAATCAAATCGATATCATCACCCACGTGCAGAACGACGTGCAGTTTCTGCAGGACATCGTCGACATGTTTTTCCACGCAAGCCCTGGCCCATCGATTTCCCTCAACGGGGTTGCAAGGAGTAGGGCGATTGAGCTTGACGTGAACTCCGACGGGGTGCCAAATGGCGCTGACGAAGATCATCGTCATCGAGAAGTTATTCTTCTCATCCAACAACTGTGTATCATAGGCAAGAACGTACAACTTCCAACACGGATGGGGCTCTTCAAGACGCTCGTTGATCGCGGCATCGTGCGACCTGTACAATGGGCGCTTGGCCAACCAGAAGGAACGGAATCTGGACAGCAGATGATCGCAGTGGCTGGCGAGGTCCTTGTCACGTTATTAGACCATGACGTGAATGGCGTTCGCGACCACGTGGTAACACAATTTGAACGCTTTGAGGCCCGCGAGAGCCGGGATGAGTCTCTACTCGCCTTACTATGTGGGTTGATGGTTCGAAGTCGGGACCTAGCGGTACAGACAGTGGTGGGGGATTCATTAAAGTTGATGTTGGAGATGCCGCCACAGGATGTGAACGACGTCGTGCGTGCTCTTCCATGGTATGTAATGCGTACTTCATTCATGAAATCTTCTCGCAGCAAACACCAGCGAAACCCTTTTCGCGCCCAAGGGACGACGCTCGAACTGAGAAATTCCTCGATTATTTCTACAAACTTTGCGTACATTCGCTCCTCAAACCCATCTTTGACATCCCGGATCACAAACACCACCCACTTGGTGAGAGCGATCTCCCATCAATTGAAAACAAGTAATATAATAACAATCACGGCTTTCAGATTCAAATTTTATCTTATCACGGGAGAAGACGAACCTTTATCTATCTTTATGCGACTTGCTATCCACTTTCGCTCTGCAACATACTTTTCGAAGCCATTTTTTCATGCTCACCTCCGGTATATCTTCTCATGTCGCCACCCTCCTATCTAGTAAAGACAAACATCTCCGTATCGGTAAGTCTTCTCCCTATCATTTCCGTTATGCGCAAGCTTCTGATCCCCTCCCACGTGTAGCTGCCCTCCGTTTTTTCCGGATACATCTAAAAAACAACAATCGGAATTTTTTGAGCCATCTCTGCAAGCTGGAGGTCTTCAAGCCCATCATTGCGTTGACTCTCAAGGAATCTCGTCGCGATACCCTAGTAAGCTCGTCGTGTCAAGAATTTTTTGAGTTCATGCGTCGGGTGTGTCCCCTATTTACCCATCTGGTATGAATGCTCATCTCTGTGTAGGAGAATATTAAGGATATTATTTCTCATATTATGCTTAACTATGAAGACCTGATCAAGGCGCTATCGGAAACTCGCTTCTGCGGCCAATGCTTCAAGGGCTTCATACGTCGCTATGAGATGAACGTCCACCCGCCTCCGACAGAGGTCGAGGAGAAGCCCCCACCACCGTACGATTCGTCTTCACAATCATCTCCGAGGCGTTCCTTGATATTTCTGTCTCTAGTCAACCATTGGAGATGCGCCGCATCGACATCGACGAGGAATCCTACTTCAACGGCGACGACGAAGACGAGGACGAAGGCGTCGCACCTGGCCCGCACCCAGCACCAACCCCCACTCTTCCGCTTATCCCTCCCCCCCTCACCCGCTTCCAAACCGCGGCAAGACGCAAGCGCCAACATTCGCCCAGCATCCCGCTACGCACCGGCCTCGGCGGCGTCACGCAGCGCGCTCCCGCGCCTGCAATGCCGATCCACCTCCCACGCACACCTCCCATCAGCGCGCTCGTCGAATACGGCGATGATGAAGAGCAGTCCTCAGATCCCGAAGACTCGCTCCTCGAGTCGCTCGTCTCGTCCAAGTCTCCTTCCGGTGCCGGCACCGTCTCAGCGTCCCCGCCAACGCCCCCGCCAACAACGACACCATCAACAGCCCTCACTGCCACTACTGCCACTACAACCGCCGCCGCCGGTCCCGGGGTTGGTGGCGGCGGATTTGTGCCGCTGCGCGCGGAGAAGCGGAGACGTGCCGAGGAGGAGGAGGATGAGATGGGTCTCGAGCGACTCATCGGGGGCAAATCGAAGCGTCAGACCAAGACGGGAGCGACTGGAGCCGGGGAGGAAGGTCCAAAACGTATCCGGTTACGATTCGGCGCAGCGAGCTTGGCTGCGGCATCATCTACGTTGCCCACCGCGGCACGCTCAGAATCAGGCGCAAAGGACGGAGACACGGGTTAGAAGGGGCCATACATCGCTTACGACAACTGTTACTTATATCATGCTCTGAAATGTTTCGTCCACCATCCTTTTTAAGTAGACGATCGTCTTCACGCTTGTGTCAACATGTATCCTTGTATGTGCTCTTACTTTGCGGTCTTCGCATGTAGGTGGTTTGGCGTCCAGTAAGAGTCAAATAGATTTCGCAAGTATCGGTAGAATACAGGACCTGTGCAAAAGCAAATTGTACCCGACGACGGGGAGACTAGTAAAGGGAATAGCAACATGGTATGCAAGAAGTTCAAAGACACAGGGAAGGAGTTGGTGCAAACACGATGTGGGTAAGAGTACTAATTACGAAGTATGGTGTGTATGTCAATTTGAAACCGCAGGAGAGGTGAAAGGGTTGAACGATATGACGGTGCAGTGAAATGAAATGAGCGGATTCAAGCAAAGTGTGTGGACGACAGACGATTAGACGGGAGCATGGATGACGAAATAAATAGATAGATACGAACAAATGGTCCGTATATGGGTGCGTGAACACAGAGACCAGAAAAATGACGAGAAAGATGGTGGAAATGTATGTTCATATATATAGACTGCTACAAACATATGCCGCGTTGCGACCTCTAAGCACTGTTTTGTGTGAGCGTCGACATGGCATGTATGGGCTGTTGCTGTTGTTCAATGGTGTCAGAAATGAGATTGCCGTCGTTGTTATTGCCGATGATGGAATTGAGAGGAAAATTCATATGGTTCATCTGCTCGGGTATCGGTGAGAATTGATTGCTGCTATTGCCAATGGAGGGATGCGGGGAAGGTGAGATGCCGAAAGGTGAGAAGGACGAAGGTGGGGACAAAGATGCTGCGGACGACGGGCCTAGGCCGAAACCGCCCTGACGAGGGATATTGCCTTGATTGAATGACGCTGGGCCAGGTGGGGGAGAAACGAATCGCGGAGGTGGGGGCGAGGCAATGTTGAACCCATAAAGCATGCTGGATGTTGGTGACGTGATACCAGACGTGTCATGGCCAGATTTCTGGCTGGCATCAAACTGCAGCGCTTCGGGAGGGTAGCCTGCACCAGCGGGCGGTTGCGGAGTAGAGCCGCTCACGGGATTGGTGGGCGTGCGGACTCCGAGTGGGTTTTTGCTGTAGCTGATCCTGATGCCTCCACCTTTAATGAGGCCGCCAAGAGTAGAACCGTTGAGCTCATTCAGAGCTTTGGTGGCATGATGGACATCCACAAACTATATGGCCAGATCCATCAGCCCGGAACGTATAAGAGACAAGTAGAGATAGACTGACCTCGACAAAGCACATCGGTCCGTTACTCTTCTGACGGAAGCAAAGTTTGCGGAAGCCAGGCTGACTGGAGAACAAATTCCTTAAACTGTCTTCAAGGTAATTCGGCCCACAACCAGGTGGCAGAGGCAAACTTGGGAGATTGCCGACATAAAGCGTGTTGATCTAAGGATTCACGTCAGATTCATCTGCGAGCCACCCGGATGCTGTAACAAACTCACCGGAGGATTCTGATCAACTATGCCATTCCGGCCACTCTTCTCAGAGCTCGCGCCTGATGCAGGGCTCGGCAGTTGAGGTGACGTTGAACCTGCCCCGCTTGTGACATTTTCCGTCATTGCGCCCACTGCGAGTGAAGCCAAAGATCGTGAAACACCTTCATCAACACTGCCTTGAGACTCAGCGGCACTGGAACCACTAGAGATCGGGACCGCTGTTTCGCCCCCAGATACAGGAGAATATGCACGAGGACGAGATGGAAGCGAGGGATGTGCGGACTGCGTGATAGTCTGGTGCGAAGTCGTGAAAGAGCCAATCATGGAACCGGAGGCGAACGGTGTCGCATCGCGCGGCAAAGGTGATGGCTGTGGCAGATGAGGAGGGGATGACGGACGAGGGGGAAGAGTTGAGGAGACGGGCACAGACATCTTCCTTAAAGTGTTGTTGACTGGATCACGGCCGGGTGCACCCCAAGGCGGCGCAGCTACCGCACGGGACGGTAAGGAACCAACGCTTTCACCGACAGTTGCGGCTAACAACGAATTGCCAGTGGGACGCTGCGAGGATGGCACAGAGTGGAAGGCATCAAATACGTGGGAATCACTCGATCGAAGACGTGCATTGCGTTCCTTGTCAACCTCGGCCTTCTCCTTCCACTTGCGCTCCTCTTCTTCGAGACGGTCGCGGGCACTGCGGGCAGCGGGGTTACCAAATGTGACACTAGCTTTGCGAGAAGCAAGTTCGTCATCGTGAACATCTAGCCGATTGTCGCGACGGCCATTTACGCCAGCAAAACCCATGGCACCGAGGGTACCGAGCTCACGCTCGCGTGCGCTGAGAGCCTCGCCCGCGGAGGCAACCGCTTGAGACGATAAACTAGTTAGACCATTTATTCCAGGCATATTCGCGAGAGCTTCAGGAGGGACAGTTCCGCCCCCCGTGCCAATGATAGTGGAGAGCTGAGGAGGAAGGGGGCCTATCCCACGCTTTGTGTGCAGGTTCTTCTTCGCCATTTCAGCCTTGAGGACTGCACCCTTTTCGATATCGATGCGCCGACCTTGCAACGTGTCTCGTGCGTCAAGCGCTTCGGCTCGAGTCCGGAACTTTGCGAATCCAATGATCTGCTTACGCGTCGACATTCCGGTGTTGGCACCACCTGGTCCAGCAGGTCCATTTGAAACTAGATGAGAGAAGTGGGCGTCATCGGTCGGTTGCCAGGAAGACGTAGTGCCGTCGCGACCGCCATCAACCACAACGCCACCTTGATTGATTGTGACGAGGTTGTATGGATCATTGGGACCGCCGTGCGAGGAATAGCCCGGACGGAGCGTAGTTGCGGAATTAGCCGACCCGGAGCCGTACGCGGTAAGTTCCTTATTTGGGATCTTGAGGGTCGCCGCTTCAAATCCGGGGGAGAAAGTGAACATGTTCTGGAATTCCCGCTCCTGGAAAGAGGGGGCTTAATCGGGATATTAGTCCCCAGGGACCAAAAACTGTGCCTACCTGCATATCCTCAGGGAAGCCAACAACGAAAATCGTAGAAATTTCTTCTTGTGAGGACGGCTGCGTCGCATTATTGGCATGATTCGCTTGAGAAACAGCGGGGGCGGAAACACTAGCCGGTAGGTGTGGCCCATATGGTGTCTGGGATTGCATCTGCTGGGGATGGAGGCCGTTCAGATACGATGTCTGGGTAGTCGAATGAAGCCCATTGAGCTGCTGCTGGGGTGGCGGTGCCTGTGCCTGTTGTTGCTGAGCACCAGGCGCGAAGAGACCAGCTTGCTTATGAAGCTGCTGGGTAAATGGGTCAACGTTGTTGAATAGGGCCTTGTTTTGGCCAACAAGACCTGGGGGACCTTGGGGCGCCCCGATGAAGTCATAACTCCGGGGGATAAGGTGCTCGTATGTACTGGTAGCAGGTTGGAGAGGTGGAGAGGACATGGACTGAGTAGCCGCGTAGATATCTATAGGAAAATTCTGGGAAAGATTTGAGGTGTCGCGGAATGTGTGGACATTGCTGGCGGGGATGGAAGCCTGTCGACTGCGTGCATTTGAAAACGCATTGAATGCAGTGCTAGTACGATAAGGTCCGGGAGGGACCAGGTTGTCAAGCTTTGAAGGTTTCTGAGGATCAAGGTCGGGGTGGGGGTGGGGAGGGAAGTCGGAGTGCATATTGTTATACATAGATGGAGGGCTGAATGAATCAAAATGCGTGTGCGGAGAGTCTGGACGAAGTTGGCTTGTGCTGGGCTGATACTGGGGCGAACCCACAGAGGAGGCGGACAATGACGATGCGAAGGAAGGGGCGTTGGGAGCCTCCGAGTCAGAGGAAGATAGAGGCTCTGCGTCAGCCTGCGCGTCAAGAGAGTCTAGGAGAGAGCGGTTGATGAAATCCTCGTCCTGAGCTCTTCGTTGAGGCTGGGGATGGACAAACGGGGGGCGGGATGAGACAAGAGAAGCCAGGGTGGGCGGTTGTTGTGAGGCCGAGGGGTGGGTGAACGTGTGAAATGTTGAGAGAGGGAAGCTTTAGAACATAGAATATGAGAGCACGAGCGAGAGTGAAAGCTCTGCCGAAAGGGAGACGCGATCGAGTTGAGCAGGGAAACGCACCGGTCGATGATGGAGCGAAGGAAGCGGGCGTCGGCCGTCCGAGCTCGGCCAACCCACGCTTGCATTCCCCCGTTTATCATTTCCCACGCACGGGCCATTAAACAAAAAAAACCTTAACACCACGTGATAGTTTCCCACGTCTCCCAAAGTCACCCCAGTCCACAGCCTTTGAGCGCTGAGCCATACAGAACCTGTAGTTCATGGGGTCATTGCATACACCCCGTCGGCCTGTTCCCAATGAGTCTACGATGCGGCCTAAGTCGCCATTAGCGTGCCCCCTGTTCCTCCTTTCCTTAAAGTTAGCCTTCAAGCTATTTATAGCCCCAAGATCGAATGCCAGGCAGAGTCCAAAGGTGGCGGGCAAGAGCAAAGTATATGGGACGATGAGAGAAAATCGAACCAGGTTAGCAGTCGCTAAGAAAGAACGATGGGAACAAAGATGATGGCGGTCCGCCCATTAGGACCCAGCTGGCTTAGTGATGACGGGTGCTGTTCGTCACGTCCATCGGGTAGGCTTAGCCGGCCCATGACTCCCCTCTCAAAGAGACGAACTCAGTCCTTTGAACATGGTGGTACATTCTTACAGTAAACGCGCGTGCCGGTCATAAAAGCCTCGTAACGGCCACGTGGGCAGCAACGTATACCCGGCACGTTCGGTCTCTACAAGTCAAAGACCGTGAGCTAGTTTCCTGCAATGTAACAACCTAATTGACTAATTTTGACCATTGACCTGTTGAGAGACAACCCGATAACGCCATGCATGAAACCTTGCCCGAGCACTCTATTCGCACCACGAAAGATGCCAAACTTCACGCGGCGGCCCATTGAGAAGCCAATAAATTGACCCTCGGCTACCGGGCAGCACGACGGCCAGCAGATGTCAGGAAGGAAGGAATATTACGTAGAGGATAAGGTTCCAAATTTCAAGGCCGGTTCGCCGAAGTCAGTGACTGAGTGATTATCGATGTGCCACGTAGGCCGCATCTCCGTGGTGTCAGACCGGGGTCACAAATTGCGCACTTTCCCTGAAGATGGTATAACATAGCATCATGATCCTTTCTCCTCTCGTGAGACATATCCGAGTCAATTTTTGCCGCATACGTTGCAGGTTGTAACGCAGGTGTGCGGTTGCTCACAAGAAATATCAGGACTCTGCACGATCTGGTCGCTATGTGTATGGGTGTGGATGTAAAGGTGATCTATGGGTGGAACTGCAAGCGCGGACGCCGTTGACCGGAGAAATTTGAGAAACATCCTGTGTATTTCATTATACAGAGCTACGTGGCGGCCGTATCTTCAATCCGATGAATGAGGTCTGAAAACTTCTTCTCTGTCAGTGGTCATGTCGAAGGAGATACGTGTTCTTTACCCATGAGAGCTTGAATTTAGTGATTCGTAGAAGAATCAGCATGCTCAGTCGGGTGGTCGCTCTCTCGGTGTGGAAGGACCCCGTAAACAAAGGACGGAGGGCTAATCCAGTCTAGCATGACGACCTCGCCAAGATTGCCATACGTTGCGTGTGATGGCTTTCCAACAACATCTTGTATTTCTGGCTATTCAAGGTCCCCTGCACAAGAGACGTCTCGCAAGCAACGCGCAAGTGGAGCGAGAAGTAACACGGGTAGCAACATCACTATTGGCCCACAATGCTTGCACAGAGCTGATGTCTATGAAGCTGGCCCGTATGGAATGCAGTAGATCCCACTTCAAGCTGCGAAACCCCATCAGGGATGGTGATTAAAGCCTTCGCGACATGGATGGAGGACTTCCAAACAAGCGTGAGGGGTTCACGGAATACAACTCGGACCCGATGGGAGGCGCCATAACCTGAAGCTGGACGGTTTGAAATTTCGGCATACTAGCGAACTTCGGAAGCCCAGGTTCGCTGGCAAGCGCGATGATACTATTCCCCCAAGGCCATGATTGAGACAGTATCGATGCTTTCTTGACAGCATCTTCACAGAGCTCCAACCAGTTCAGATGTTTGCGCTGAGTGGGCGATACGCCCTGACCCAAATAATATGGAACCGGCTGGCCATGAAGTCACCCCACAATCCAACTATGGCAAAACGGCCCATGCCATCATAGGTCGGATGCTGGAATACGATATGGGTCCTTGTGACCGGAGCAAAGGAGGACGAGCAGTAAAAACTACTGCAAGGACTCCGACGGAGACGAAGACAATGATGGCCACCGCCTCGCGGATTATCACGGGGCAGACGAAAAGCAAGGACGAGCGGACGTTGACGCGTCAACCTCGGAACTTGGGCATTTAGGAATATCCGCGGGCGATGTAGTGCTAAGCACAAGGCTCATCGACCACATTGCATTGACCAAGACTATGAGATGTGCTGGGACTCGGGGTAGAAGGTTGGTTCGTGGATATATTTGGGTAGGTGTCGTTCATAAATCTAGCCAGTTTGAAAATTTCCCAAGAGGACCCACTGTCTGATCGCCAGTATCGGAGGACAACTCTTTGGTCGCTTTTGATGATAAAGGTTCCAAGAATTTAAATGCACTGGCAAAGACCGACACTCCGGTTTGCCATCGCGACGAATAACTTGATCAGTAGATTATGCATTATGACTTACTACGGACGCGAGAAGACTGTTTGTATCTTCTTTCCCGGCGTCAGATCCAATCGTTTAATTCATTCATTCATATATGGTCCATAACTCCTTCCCTGATCTTCCTGGGATGTGGCCGAAGTCGATGTAGAGATGCAATATGCACTACAACCCTACGTACCCCGGCCATCGGTGCGGTGGCGCGGCCGTGAATGTGCAGTTGAGGTCAATAGCTTGTCCAGGTTTCTCGATCTGTTCGGTATGCGAATGACGATGAGGAGGAGGAGGAGGAGGAGGAGGAAGGAGGCGGGGAAGGATGTTGGATTCCGAGGTCAAGATGGAGGGAAATTTTGAGGGGCCTTGTCTCGAGCGCTATGGAAAGGACTCGGAAGCATCTGATTATGCGTTTCCTTTTCCACTGAAAACGACATCAGAGCAAGACGAAAGTGTGATAGATCATTTCAAATTTCACCTCACTTCTCACTTTGTTGCTACAAGGGTTGTTGGGTTTTGGCGACGTCGGGCGTTGGTGCTCACCGCTCACCACTAGCGCATTCGGGTGTTCAGACATGCGCTGTCACTTGACGAGGTTTGATACACAGCGTCTAGTAGCATATTCCACATGTTTTCTGCTTCTGCTATAATCTGGCCGCTGGGTTCATCACGGGTATACGTACACACAAGATGGTGCTTAAAATTTCGCCCGTAACGCATGCGAAGACCAGGTCAGGGGGTTGCGAACGAATAACGCAACATGTGACTCCGTCTAAAACTCCCCACAATTCCGTCGTATTGGCACTTGATACGCACACCAGGCACCATGATCCGTCTTGGTCTCTCGCTCTGGTAAAGAGCTGAATCATTCATAGTAGGCTGAATACCGTCTTGCTTGCAATGCTGTAGGTCAGCGCATGCGGTCGCATGAGCATGTAAGAGACAAGACAATTATCACCGCAGCAGGTGACGTAGATGCCATCTGGGAGAACAGAATAACAAAGCGTTCCTGGAAACATTGCGAATAATTATGAATACATTTCCCCATCTCTGTCATGGCACGCTCATAGATATCACTTGAACGCATAGTTTGAAAAGAAGCGAGACAAGTAGCCACGCCAGGATGGCTAATCTCCTCCCTTGAACCGGAGCACAAAGTTGACTATGACGGACACTGTGGGTGAATGAGGACGGCGTTCAGGAGCATAGACGAATAGGGCAAACCCAGAAGCGCGGCGCAAAGGAGTGTCTAGAACCTCGAGTTTTAAATTCGCATGGCGCGCGTGAGAGCGTAAGGTACTCACGGGACCCAGCCGGTCATCATAAGGCCCCCTACCTCCTTTACGGATCGAGTTCGCACGCCAGTGGTAGGTATACAACGCATATCCCATGATACCAACGGCTGTCTCTGCTGTTAATATCGGTCCCGCCTGCATGGGTGAGGTGCACACAGACCAACGAGGGAGAACATTGCGGCGCTAATTTTGCCCACCTGAGAGTACACCCTCGGCACATTATCACACAAAACCTGGGTCAGAGCCATCGCGATTGGAACTTGCCTTGTCACCAAAGTTGAGTAGACCGACAGCGAGACCACCGAGGATGACGGTGAAATGAAGCCATGAGAGAAACGTGCGCTCGTTGGCAAAGGAAACTTTTGGCTCTACCCGGACAGGTAGGGCAATGCGTTTATTGGCAGTGCGCTGAAGGAGCGGTTGAGTTGACATGAGAAAACGCTAAAAGCTGGTGGGCGCAGTGCTGGGAGAAGAGGGGGAGTGGGATGGGTAATTTACGGGACTGGTTACGGTATTTGTACGGCGCGGTGTCCAGCTGGTCGCACGTGCCTGCAGCTTTTCTTTTCTGCGTTTGCCATGGTATCAAATATCGCCCCCCTCCCACCAGACGAGGAAGGTGCGTCTCTCTGGTGTTTTCGGAAGTAAAAAACGACCTTTTTCCAATCGGTGTCAGATACCATCATTCATTCCCGGATCACTAATGATGAACGCGCCCTCCGTCGCGTGGTTAAAAAGTTCACCAACTACACCACCGTGGCCTATTCTCCCGTCGCTCCCGTCGATTCTTCTGGTTCTGACCAATGGAGCTCAGAGGTTGACGAAGCTCGAGAGGCTTTTTTACTAGAGCTGTCATCTTTCAGTCTTCAACTGAAGAAGGCTGTGATGGTGTGTGAGGCCGAGGCGCGACAGGTTGAGGAATACTACCGGGAGAGACAGAGAATAGGTGAGTGGGAAATACCATCCCCCCGTCGAATTGCTCAGCCCAAGGGGTTTTTTGTGCAGAGGATGAACATGGTTCACTTAAGGGCCAGATTGAACAACTTAAAACGTCCTTGGAACATGCCCAAGTGGAACGAAAGCGAAAAATCGAATATGATAGTTTTGCTGAGAAGATCAACACTCTTCCTAGTCGCACCGAGTTGGAGCGGTGCGATCGTCAAATTCACTGCGGTCGCCCTCTCATATTGACGCGCTCTTAGGTCGATACAACTCCTGGAGAATGACATGGCCGCAATTCGAGCAGACCAGGACGCTCAGAGTCGTCATCTACAATCGCAGAGGGCATCCCTCGTGTCCATCATCACCGATCTTGGCTCATTACGACTCATGACCAAAGACACCGAAGCAGAGCCATCTCATACAGGCACTCCATACCCGGAGGCAGCAATCAGCGAGGCGGACGTGTCGCGATTATCCCCCGCTCTCGTAGCAGTTAATGGAGAAAGTGAGAGGGAGGAGGGCGAAGAAGCCGAGGAGGGTGAAGCCGAAGAAGGGGAAACTGAAGAGGATCAAAAGGGTCAAAAAGATGGTCAGTCCTCGGACGATGTCCCCCTCTCCACTGCTCTGAATCCCACGGCACGCGTCTTTGTCCTATCTCGAAACTCCGCACCCGTTGTCAAACCCTCACGCCTCACTATGTCAGCAGGCTCAGTGCCACCCTCTATCATCGTTCATGATCCTCCAAACTCGGACGATGACATCGAGATGGGCGAGCTAGCAGAGGAACGCGAACCGTTACGGGGAAAGAAGAAGCTGCGCAGGGAAGACCTCGAAGAAGGCGAGGCAAGCGATGAAAGTAGTGAGCTTTCTGACCCACCAGATGATTAGTCACTTTAATTTCCATAATTTATTGGCCTCCTGCGTCCCTCACTGAACGTCGTGGCTGTGTTGCACATCAAAGGTCATAAAGTCTCTAGCACATACAACCGGACCGTCAAAGTGCGACTGCGCTAGCGCTCGTATTGCTTCCATCGTCTCCTTCGCTGCTGGCCGTTGGTCTCCGTGCTGCGTGGTGGGATCATAGTCACCTGCGTATCTTGACGAGAAATGATTTAGGACAAGCTTGCGAGCGTGAACGCGTGTTGCGAAAAGGGCGGCCATCTGGGGTGTTGAATGTCCGCGCGACTTTGAACGCTCCTCGACGACGCTGTACGTATCAGTGGGCTTCGTGTCTGGGTCAATTCCCGGCAAGTGAGCGTTTGTCGCTTCGTGTATCAGCACGTCCGCGTGCATAGCCAGCTCCGCAATAGGGCTTGGATCATATGTATCTCCAAGAACCACAAATTTTCGCCCAGCACGTTTTGGGGGCCCATGCAGTATTGTACCGTCCGAGAGCACGACAGTTTCCCCTTGTTGCAATTGGCGCATTGCCGATCTAGGCGTGCCTGTGCGTTCTAAGTGAGGGATATACTGCTTGGGGTCAATCTTGCCAGGTATGGGCGCTTCCATAATCACAAAGCCGACTGAAGGCACGGAGTGCAGGATTGTCGCAGCGGATACGGAAAAGGCTCCGTCCTTGTAGATCTCGTGCCAAATACCGTCAATCTGCTGGATGTCGCGCCCAGGAAGCTCGGCAGCGTGGCGGGGCAGTGAGGCGAGCGGATCAGGTGGATCGTTTGGGAATTGCAATTCATGGACAACATAAGCGCCACTGAGGAGGGAGTGCGTGTACAGCAGCCCGGTGCGCACATATGCCCTAGTGCCTGATGGGCCGTATATCTCCACAGGCTGAGGGTTGTCTGAGGCCCTACTGCCGTGATAACTCGAGGGAGACTCACGTCTGTGTCGAGGATTCCTGATGTCCTTGGGTCCAACGCCTGATCAACCATCCCCCCTGCCCCATTGAGACGGCTAACGAGCAGTGGCACCAGCCCAAATATGTGATCTCCTTAAATTTATGGTCAGAGATCCTTTGCAAGGATGACGGAAGCCAATCGTGACACACCATGGGTATGGGTAATAAAAATCTTGGAAATTTTTCCCATCTTCACTGTGCTCTTCTGGATTTGACGTTGTGTGCCTTCCCCACAGTCAAATAACCAGACGTCTCCGTCGAGCCGGAGGGCGAGCGCTGAGTGGTTTCTTGTACTGGAAGGCTGTGCGGAGGCCGTCCCTAGGAAGATAATGTCGATGTTCGACATCGCCCTGTTGTCGAATACCGTTGGTCTGTGCAGATGTACTACGATGTGTATATTGTCAGACAAGAGAACGCGGAGTCAGTTACTACGGTACCGAAGGGGAAAGACAGAAACACTAACCTCAGTCTTCCTTTCTATCAGACTGAGGTTCCACGAGCAAGAAAGACGGGTTTATGTACATGCTCAATAATCAGCAGTCGATAAAAATCAGAATGAGAAGAGTAAAGATAAAAAATCACGAGTAAAAACTAAGGCGTGGAAGACAGAGACGTTGTCTAGCGCGGATCATTGGGATGTGTCGCTGACTCTTGGATGAACGTACGAAGTGGTTTAGAAAGCGAATGTTGAATTTATGAATGTGAGTGCCACGAAGGACGAGATTATCTGTGCTGCGGGGGCCTAATTCCGACACGCTCTACTCACGGCACGATTTCACTATGCCAACTACTCGTAGCTCCAGCAATGCAAAAAAGTCATCACCAGCAAAAGTTGATGCAGGTTCAAGTGAACCAGGCGAAGGGTCGGGATCATGGTTGTTAGATGTGGGTGAGCCAAACGACGACTTGCAGGTCCGTCCATCCCTTGTCTCTTTCTGTTGAGTGACGCTGGAGTACGAAGCGCCTCTCAGAGTCATCTTTCCGCTCTGCGACGTGGTATTCAGAGTCTCAAGTCGAGTCAGGAAGACTTGCTTCGTAAAAACAAGCGACTGCAACAAGAAATAGACCGCTTACACAACGAGGCAGATGTGTCCGTCCAACCAAGTCCTATCAAGTCAAAGGGGAAGAACAACCCCTTGCTACACATGAAAGTGAAGGAATTGGAGCTCGAAGTCCGCAAGTTAAAGAAGGTAACGAGGTTTCATTGAAAACCAAGAGTTACGCGTTGTTACTCTAGATCAGGCTCGTGCTCTGGACCGTAAGAAGATAAAAAAGGCGGGTAGCGTTTCAGCTTGTAATAATCCCGCAAGAGTCAAGCTAACATTGGAACTGCACAGCTTCAACAGAAAGAAGCCTATCAGGAGGCTGAAGAACTACAAGACGAATGTCTACATGGTGTGCCCGATGTTGAGCACAAAATGAAAAAGGTGATTCCACCGAGTCCCACTCTTCCGTTACTAATCAGAATGTGCGTCGATCACGTTCAGCTACTGCGGCAATTCTACCAAGTGGTTTCAAGCCCATCATTGGGTGAGGAGGAAGAGTGTGCGATATGCGCAGACGCGCTAGAGTTGAATAAGTGTTCCAGGTCAGTATTACATCGTTCGCATTCCCCAATCATCCCGGTGACCCAGTGTATAAGCCTACCGTGTCAGCATATCTTCTGCGACGTTTGCCTGTCGAAATTAAGTGGCGGCGAAGATATTAACTGCCCACAGTGTCGAAGGCCAAGTGATATGGAAAGCTTGGAGCAAGTAGAGATTACAGCGACCCAGCAATGGGACGAACTACTCGAACTCGCCCAACAATTTGCGGCCATGGAAGTGCAGTTGGGACCTGATACAAGTGAAGAGGAGGAAGAGGAGAATTTGAGGGAAAATTTTTTAGATGATGGTGATACCGAGGCCAGGTTTGTCGCTGGACCGGTTCTGGATACATTCAGGGTGCTTATTGCTGCTAGCAGTGCCCCTCAGGAGCACGATGCAATTTCTGACGCAACTCATGAAGACGGGTCGATCACGGATGATATAGGCATTCCATATTCAGAGTCCGGAGTGGTTGGGAAGAGAAGGCGGATGCAGCAACTGGTCGCTCAGCGAGCGCACAAGAGATTGCGTAGATAATGCGGGCGAGCACGTGATGGGTACGCGGGCACGTGATCTGATAACGAAACGCGAGTTTCACAAAACACATGTCAACAAGAAGCAGGTTCGATTCTGACCACCGTGCGGTCCACTTTTCACTTTTTCTTCTTCGGACAAAAGTCGGGCTGATCTTTTCGCTAATCTGTTCCGTATTTCGGTTTCGAATCTATGGTTTTGAGTACATCTCCCAGGAAGGCGGTGCCCTTGGCCTCAGGCGATGATTGGGTACAATCCAGTCCTTCAAAGGTGGCTGTGATCACAAGACGCGTATTCTTCTGCGGTGTGGTTGCAGAGAGTGAAGGGGGAAAGGAAATAAGCGAAGGTGCCTTACACCTGCTCGTACAGTGGCCTGGGAAGTTTAACATTCAGGCAGATGTTCAAGAACTCCTCGAATCATTGGGTGAACCGCTTGGTTTACAATCCGACACTGATACGGTGCAGTCCAGGTCCGTAGGAAAGGGTGATGATGATTCTGTGAGTTATGCAATCTATGTGCCCAATGCTTTTGTACACGCGCCCTTTTTAGCATTCCAAGTGCCACGTTACCCCGAACTGACAGCTACTTTTACATCAGAATGTCGATACCCGCAGGACTCCAACGACCAGTTCATCTGCTATCGAAGATATTCTCAACGAATTCGTGGCCACCGAGCGCTCCTATGTCAAGCGGCTCCGCACTCTCAAACATGACTATGCGGATCCTCTGCGCACGTTTGCTCGCAGCAAGGATACAGCCATTATATCGTTGTACGATGCGAACACTTTATTTGGCAACATCGACAACATCCTACCTGTAAATGAGGCACTGCTGGCAGATCTGGAAAAGATGGTGTCTCCTGAAGGTCCACGAACTGTAGGATATATTGGAGACGTCGTCCTACGACACTTCAAAGACCTTCATGGCTTCGAACAATACAAACAATATTACGTTAAGCGAGAAGAGGCTCAGTCCATCTTCGAACGTGAGATATCCAGGAGGTCGTCGGGCTTCGCCGCTTTCGTTGATGTAAGGATTCCGTGTGTTCTACTGTCGGTTTGCTCATCGGCCTGCAGCGAATTAAGTATTCCTCTGCGGACACGATGAACCGCATCGGATTGCGCGAACTTCTCATGGATCCCGTCCAACGGATACCGCGTTATACCTTGATGATCAACACGATGATCAAACGTATGTCTCCCGGAGACCCACAGCGTGGGAAGCTGGTTGAAGCCGTAGAGATCGCGAGCAAAATCGCTCAAGCGGAGGTTGACGAAGAGACTAGGCGGGCCAGCGTCATGTTCTGCTTGCGTACAACTATCGATGGTTTCCCACCTGGCTTGATCTCACACTCGCGGCGTCTAGTTGATTACATCGATCTGGAAGATACGTTCATCGAGGGGCTTCCTTCAGCGCCATCGGGTACTGGCAGTTCCACGCTCGAACCCTTGCATTGTACGCTATTTCTGTTTGACGACAAGCTTATGGTTGTCAAGCGACCCGGGAATGGTGAGAAAAGTGGCCAAGTCTTGGCTGGGCTCGACCAGTTGGAAAAAATTGCGAAGGGCAGTGGCGTACCATCGGGCCTCAAGAAGAGCGGGATGAGCTGCAAGGGGGTCGTCGACCTTACGGACGTGGTGGCGACTGATGTGGGTGGTGCTGGTATGTCCTCCCTCCATAGGGAAACCCTACTTTCTGACGTCCGAAAGATTTTCACCTCTATTTCGAGAAACCCCCACAGGACCAGACTGATAGATGGTCTGGGCGCCCATTCAGACCTTTGTCTGTGGTGTTTCCTCCTCACCCGCCCAATTTCAACCCACAACAAACAGAGATCCACAAAACGCGTTTCTTGGAGAACCTCTGGCTTTCTCAGGCAAACCTCCGTGCGCGGTCGGGTAAATCGGTAGTTTTGCGTTCTGAGGAAAGAGAGGTCGAATCTCGAGGTGGCCGCACCACGTACGCTCGGACGTATTTTAATGTCTATCAGAGGACGGCGTTCCTACAGGAACCACGGAAGGTAAGCGTTATTCTGTACCGGTAAACTCTACTGATCGAGCTGTTGCAGACGAAAGTGGTGCTACACATCGACGAACTCGGTGCCTCAGATCCTGTACCGTTTGGCGTTAACGCCCCCCCTTTCGTGTCAATCCGGGTTCAACCCATAGCTGGAGCGCTCTGTCGCTACAAGGTCACTTCTAGTGATCCCAATGACGAAAATGAGGAGGACATCGTACAGATTGGTAGGGTCTCTGACCGAGTGATCCATACAAGTGAGTTTTTCATGATCAGAACCTCGCCTGTAAGCGTGACCGTGCTATAGTTCACCAATACGGCCTGTACAAATTCCGCACGGGCAAAAACTCCGTTCCTTCAACACCAACAACTACCAGTCGCTCTCGCGTGGCAATCTTTGGACTAGACGCTATTTCGCGCAACCTTTTCAACGCTTTTCCTGGAAGCGGCCGTGGCGATATCTTCGGTGGTTCCATCAATGGCTCGCGGCGATCCAAATCTTCCGCTTCACGCTCGTCCGCGTCCGCGCAAAGTAGCTCAGACGGGAGTTTCACGCGCTTCTCACAGCGCTCCACTTCAACGCTTACCGCAGCGACCAGCATTTCGAGTATGGACGATGAGACCCTCGATGGTACACGATCTTCAGGACAAAGGTCGAGCACGCGTCGATTGCTCGGTCGGAGTAGATCTCCAAAGGGATCAGGGAGCGAACCAGATGTCTCTCCCAAGCCCCGGACCTCGCGGTCGGGATCTGTGTCAAGTTCATTTTCGAGAGAGCAAAGCCCAGCAATCGACGACGCATACGATGCCTGTGAGATGGTCCCAGATAAACGTGATATGGATGAGTCAGAGTGGGATCTTACGATGCGCCTGGCTCTGGCGAGACACAATAGTCAAAATCAACGTTCGAAAGAGTCATCGGAACCTCCTTGGGACGGACCGATCGAAGACACCATATATGAAGGTTGTCAACTATCTGTCCTTCTTCCACGCACTGAACTGTCCATAGATAATCCACCTGAGCCATTTCGGCCGTCATCTCGGGCTTCGGGAAGTGCCTTCAGCCAACGGTCAACGACACCAACGAATCTGTTTTTGCCAACGTCACTCACGGACGTCAATGAACAATCCGAAAGCAGAACATCACGGAGTGTTTCAGGTAACCGTCCGCGCGGTCCACGAAGTCCTTCACCTCTGCCGCCTAGCCCAAGAGCGAGCCCAGAACCAGATTTCGAAAGCCTCGACTCAGCACTAGAGACCACTTTACACAATCTGAACTGCCCACCAGCCACACCTCCCAAGTCTGTGTCACCTCTACCTCGGAGTAGAAGGCAACCATTTGAACCGACCGGAAACACGGACGCGGCACCCAAAGTTATTTCCCAAAGTACACCGAAGGCTCCAAGTACCATCGAACCACTGTCAATCAAGAAGAAAATTTCCTTGCGTAATTCTACCGGAGAGTCACCCAGCCGCAAGGCGCAACTTAGGACGCCACCAAGTATTCGAGGGCGCATCGTATCGCCACGAAGAGTATCGCCTAAAGTGCGCCAGAAGATAGCGTCATCATCTGGCTGTCGGGAAGACGTCAATGTTCCGAAATTACTCAGGCTCGTTGAATCAATGAAGGATGAGGTAACACTCCCCTCGAAGTACTCTTACGTTGTTGACATTATCGTAGGTCGAGACGTCTAGAAGAGCCGTGAAACGCATCAAGCTGGATAGTGAGCATCTGCCGTTAGCGTTGGCACAAGCGTCTGATGTCGACGACAATGCGTCGAGACTGCAAAGACTTGCGTGGTTGCACCCCACTCCACTAAGGAGCAGCACGGCAATGGTATAGCTTGTCCTATTCATAGCACGTTCTCGTGCTGAGTCACGTCTTTATAGAGCAAGGTAGCGGAAGAGCGCATGGAAGAGATGCGGCAACTCATTAACAAGCGCAGTGGAGAAGTAACTCCGCGTTTGCAACACAAAGGTCAAAAGGAGGCTGCAACGGCTGGTACTGACGCGATCCAACCTGGAGATTTCTTAAGATCCATCGAGGATGCCGTATCTGAGGCTGACAAGAGCCTTGTTCGCGCGGCATCGAACCAAGAAGCGCTCTCCATCGATATCGGCCTGCTCGCAGCAGACCTCAAAGAGGTTTGTCTCACTGCCAAATCGCTCAGATCAACGTGCTGATTGGCGGTCACAGAAAGCCAGTCTTCTTGAAAAGTCTCGTATGGAGCTCCAGGGCACCAAGCGTCAATGTGAGTTAGTGAAAAGTCTTCTGGCAGATGCCACAGCAGAGAATGAGATGATGTACGAGGTGGGTCAAACCCTTATTTTTGATCGGCAATACAGCGCAACAACCGTCATCCGATATCATTTTCTGATTTTCCAATCGTAGGCATTTAATGAAGAGCTTGATGGTATGTTCAACGATGCACACCTTCCCCACACGGACGCCTGGGTTACGATGACGCGAGACCTGCGCCAAAGCAAGGAGAGCCGTAATGCGCTTTCAAAGGAGAACTCGTACGTTTCCGCGGTTATTTCCGAGACGCGACATGACCGCGCCCTGATACCTTTCTCAGGCAACTCAAGCGGCGTTTGGCAGAATTAGAATCCGAGAAGGAAGAGTGCGTTCCGCCTGTTTCCATTTCGTGACCGCCTTGCGCCATCTAACTCCTAGTCGTGACAGGTGGGGCGCAATTTTACGCCGACATGGCCTGATCCCCTGAACGGAGGATGCTGTTTTTGTCTGTTGTCTGACATTGATATTGAATGCATTGTAATCATCGTTGTTACGTGAACATGGCTAGGTATCTACACATGCAAAGTTATCTAAATAGTAGATATGTTATATACTTCGAATGTACTGCTTGAATGGACTTTTTACACCTGAGGCAGCGAGTCCCAAGTTTTGCGTCATGAAAGGAAAGAAAAATTTTGGCTGAATGAAGGTAAATGGTCCGCTAACGTGATCACTAAAAGTACAGGGTATATCAATTATCTTACAGATCGCGAGGGCTGTTGAACATGAAGCCAGTGATGGATGGTGAAAATGATGGAATGGACATGGAAGTTGCACAGAGCGTAAGAACACCCAGTCATAAAAGGCGTGTAGAAATAAATGAGGAGGGGGCAAGGACAAGTCGTGCCAGAAAGGGATAGATGCCTCGGAGCTTCGGTGCACCGGGGGCGTAAAAGGGGCTGAGAAGGTCATAAAACCGTTTATAGATCCGGTGCTACGCTCACGGAAGAAGGCGTGCGTGAGAAGGACTCAAAGATGGAGCGAAGCATGTTGCGCGTTGTAGTCGGGGACCCTCGAGGCGCGGAACTACCGAATAAAGTACGCCGGGGGGTTGGCGGCGGCGTCGGATGGGGAGATAGAGCGGAACCGTCTGATGCCGCCGGCTCATCGACTTTCCATGACGTCGCCAGCGATCCGCGTTCGGCACGATGGTGGGCGAAGGCAGCGGCGGAAGCCGGATCCAAAATGTCTGCGGAGACAAAGGGAGAACTGCGCGATCGACAACGAATCGAGTCCCGCCAAAAAAGGCGACGCTGAGATGGCGATGACGGAGTGGACGTAGAAGATGGTGTAGATGCGGGAAATACCGATAGACGAGAGACAGAGAGCGTACGTAGTGGGGGAGTGGAATGGGGAAGAATGAACCCGCGAAAGTTTTCGACCAAAGATCGCGAACGTTTCGGAGGCACCTCGCGTCCAGCGAGCAGTTCCTCTGGTTTTGTCATGACTGGCTTTGAATCAGAGCTGGATGGCGACAGCGAGCAGGCGTCGGGCAGTGAGGATGGTAGCTCGAGTGCGTCTGCTAGCGGGCTAGCGTTTGATCCGTCACGTGAGCCAGTGGCAGACGAGCACTGGGAAACCACCGTCGGGGAGTCGAACAAACAGTCTGGGCTTGGCGCTACCCCAAGTTGTTCAACACTAGTTATGCAATCCAACGCAAGCGTAGGAGGCATTTTGCATAGCTGTGCTTTGCGCGTGGACTTGACCGTCTGCGTGAACTCGACGTAACTTCTGCGGCGGCGCACGAGGACACTTTCGCGTTGACTGAGGCGAGACCTTGCCGCAGCGCCAAAGTTTGGCGAGACATGGAATAACATCTCCGAATGCGCCTCAGCGTAAGACCGTGCAGAATGACAGGCAGTGCTGAAAACGTCTTCCAGCAGAGCATCAACGACCAAGCGTGCCTGAGGCGAAGCGCGGATCACAGTTACAGCATCCGGATCTATTACGGGTCCAAAAATGCTCTTTAAAGATGCGGCCGATTCCCGTCGGTTCGGAGGTGGTTCCGAAAGCCCGCGGGAACGGGGAATCTCGGAGCGAGGTGCCGATCTGTGTCGTTGAAGAGGGGAGGACGGTGTACCTTGCTTGTGTGGACCTTCAAGTTCGGGAATAGACTGAATTGTTGGAAGTGATGGAACTTGCTCGTCTACTGGTGAATGAGCCTCGACGGCAGTAGACAGAGGCTCGAGGCTCGAAGGCGCGGTGCCTGGTGGCCAGGCTGGCGTCGTTGAGAGACAGCCACGTAACGCATCCATCCACACTTGTTTCTCGCGTTGGCATGACGCTGCCATCTCGAATTCGTGGCCCTGGTTGCGGAGCCGAAAGGAATACGGGAGCAGGGCTGAAGACAAGGATCAATTCACGACCCACGCCCCAAAACATGCACCAGGGATGAGCACTTACGATTTTCGTCCGCTGCATCTGACAGTTCGAAGCCTTCCAGAGAAAACCAATACCGTAGCTCGTATCGGGGACCACGGGTTACCTTTGCTAATGCAAGGAAGCCGCCTTCATAGAGAAACGCGGCAAGGTACTTTGCCTTGAGTGCAGGCGCTCGGACCACATCCAGCGAGCCAGCTAACGCGCAAGGACTGAGCATGCGAATGAACGCAAGAACCGTGGATGGTGCAGAAAGACGTGCACCAATGCGAGAAGTTTGTTGGAGCTGAGAGTGTGAAAAGTTTGCACTGTCAACGAGGGCAGCAGCATCCGACATCGCTTGTTTTGCACTCATGACAACTGCGTCGGGTCCGTTGAATGTTTGCGGCCTGAGCTCGAGAGTGAGTGTGCCGAGGAGAAGTGGATATTTGCAGATGCGTTGCACAGGCTTTATGAGATAATCCTCGAACTGTAATCGTAGACGTGGGTCACGCTCCTTGGTGTCTTTGCTCGTGCTGACGGAGGCGCGCTTCAGGTCATGATTGGAGCGGGAACGCCCGTATAGTGGAGACTGATTGTTATCGAGCGAGGTTGTGGGTCGCTGACCATGGGGTAGTTCCTCGTCTTGAGTGTTTGTATCAACGTCTGGGCACCAGTCCCTCAGACTAGGCTCGTCCTCCTCATTGACAGCGCCATCACGTTCTTGCAAGTCGTCAGCGCGTACGAGACTCGCAGCAACCAGTTCTATGCAACGTCGCTCAAACGCGTCCCATTCAACGGGGCGTTTACGCTGAAGGCTTTTCACTATCTCGATCGCGACTGGGTGTTCGGCACAGAATGCCTCGTACACATTGAACGCTGCGGCCTTGCATAGAACGTGAGCATGAGCTGGCCATTCGAGAATGTCCGAAATGAATGCACGCAGACAGGAAAGAAATCGATGAAACAAAAATCTCTCACTGACCTGTGTTGTCAACAATGAGGCGACGCTTCTCAGGGCGCTTTCGAAGCACTGCTCGGTATCGATATCGGTATCAGTATCGACATGCGATGGTTCCGAACCGAGTTCTCCGGATCCCTCTAGTGCGTTGAGACCGGGAGTCCAACCGGAGGCGCGTACGGCATCAGACAGCATGCTAGAAAGGGTTTCATGCAGCTCCAATAATTGGGCAACATTGCGGCGTATGGCATTCACTTCAATATCGCTAAGTAAGGCGCGTTTTTCCCGATCTCTGTCACGTTCCTTGTCCTTGTCCTTGAGCACGTCTTCCGGTCTGCCGAACGCGAAAGTCGAAGAATACGAAGGGGAAAGAAGCGGGAGCGTGAGAGCTTTCGGAGATACGAGCATAGGAAGTTGTTCTAAGTATATCTATAAGAAGGAAGAAGTTAACGCGTGCAAGCGGACGGCACAATCGGGTAAATGCGTACATTGACTAGCGTACGGAGGTCAGTGAGATAGTTTCGCTCCGACACGAGAAGTTCGAGAAGAGCATGCTGGCGTTCTATTGGACTCCGCTTGGGGGCGAGCTCGTCCTTCACGGGGGCGTGACCAACACGGCCCGGCGGGGCGAGGGGATCATCTCCGTCATCAGACGGTGCGTCGTCGTCTTCGATATGAAAGAGCCTACGCGCTGTGCTCTCCAGGGAGGAACGACGCCGATGGATTCGAAAAGCAGATGGTGGCAGAGACGTGTCAGTGGTGCGCATGGCGCGGGTCTGTGGCAAGGATAAACGTCTCTGCGCAGCCGCGGTGCGTGGACCTGAAAAGATAGCGGAAGCAGGTCTTGGGTGTGTGCGACGACGAACAGGGGGGTGTGAAGGGGGAGAAAGGGGGAGAAAGGGCGGCGGGGTTGGTGGGACAGCTCTCCAGGCAGGTAGAACGGAAGGAGACTGCGGTACCGAGGGCGGTGTCGAGTATACGGAGACGGTCGTTGTGGAACCCGAGATAGAGTCAGGAGTGGTAGGGTGTAGCTGCGGACATTCCTCTGAGGTGAAAGTTCCAGGTGTTGATGATATGGACGTGATGGGGGTCAGGGGTAAGAACGAGATACTAAAGGGGGAGCGGCGTGAAGACCTTGGAGGAGAGGGCGGATGAAGCGGGGTGACGAGAGAGAGAGCCATAAGGTAGGGAATGGGAGAAAGAGTGGGATGGCTAAGATAAAGAAGTAATATGAAGAAAGAGAGGGGTGGAAGAGGAGAGGAGCTGCCCCTCGGTTGCTGGACGGCACGCACGGCGGCGGGGGCAAGCGCAAACGTGTTGGTGTTGGCTTGCGATCGCACCTTTAACTTGGTTCAACTGAGGCGTCAACCGCCTTCCCTCTCGGCCAAGTTGCATCATCCATCCACTTCCAGTTCAAGAAACCATTCAACCCCGACATTTTGGGTAAACAAAGAACGCCCATCTCGCGCATTCATTCCATACTTTGACCCCCGTCCATGACACCACGCCCCACATCACCCCGCCCGAATCGGCGTTAACGGTTCTCCATAACAAGCCGCGTCGCGTCGCTTGTCGTGTCGTCAATCGTCCCGAACCCGACATCTGGCCGGTCTCCTCCCGCACGTGCCTTGTTTCCAGACGTGCGCGGGTGCAACTCTTATCGATGATTCCCTGTACTGACTCGCAGGCGCCTTCAAGGTTCCATGCCATGTCAGACGCGCCATCCATTTAATGCCGTGCCCCATGCTTGCCTCGTGAACCGCAGCCGACGCCATTAATTGCCCTACCATCTAGGGCGAACAGCTCCTGATGGATGATCATGAGGACCTTTATCTTAGATCAACAACGTGCGACTTCCGGGAGATCGGGTTGCACGCCCGGTATGGTTGATTTCCACGTTTCCAGGGAAAGTGGAGCAACCTCGTTAAGCAGCACCACACGACCGCGGGCATCGCCAAGGATAAACAATGTGCACATGTGCACAGTGGAGCCACGCGGTCCGTATCCCGACTGCAGACGTGGCTGGTCAAGATGTCGAAACTATTCACTATCCGTGGAACAAGGGGATAGGGAGAACGAACGTTGATATACGTTGATAACTTGCTGGTGGCCAAACGTTGGATCTGCTGCCGTTATGTTCCTGAATAAACTCAATCAACAAATATTCCTCTTTTTCCATCTCAGCAGTCTCACGTTTTTAACTGCTGTCAACTAACAACAGCGCTCAAATCGTTCTCCCGCAGAAACTCAAGATTGCCAATACCTCGCCCCAAGTCTCGAACGTCATCGGGCATCGGGCAGCCATTCGAGCCCTATTGAGCTGTTGGGGTACCCGCCACTAAACTTTAAAACTCGAACCACCACTACTGCGACAGTACTGGTACTGTACCGGATGAAGGTTCAGTGCGCTGGGCGCATTCAAAAGGCACATGTCAACACGACAGAAAGGGATGCGAATGCGCAGGGTGTGCACTAGATCGAGACACAGGAGGCTGACAGGTTGCGATCTCCGCATGTCCGAGACGGGAGATGCGCAATGCTTCAGGCTGCTGGCACGGCAATCTTGGTATTTTGTATCAATCTTCACCGTATCACAGCATAGACAGACCCCTTTGCGTTTTCAAGGGTTCCATCTATAAACTGATTGTCTACCTTCACATCCAATCATGATCATAGGGCGCCTGACAAAGCGGGCGATGCCACGGTTTTGCCACTGCACGTCAGGGCCAGCACTGGCAAGCCCTCATGCAGTGCTAAACTATACTAGATGCTCCGGAAAGGAAACGGCAACATGTATGCAAATGTTCGACTCTGTCTTTCTATCCGCTTATCTACGAATCCGACGGGGGAAGGAGGTGTGCATACCGTTATAGTATGTCGAAATACGGTCAATGTCAAGGTCTTCTCTGCGCGCAGTGTGAACAGATTCGATACTTCCTTGCCATGTGCACCTAGGCGCCGTTTGATCGAGCGCTCTTCCGGCGGCATCGGATGGCAAAAAGCACATCATTTGTGATCCCATTGACGTGAAGTCTGGCTCGACCTGTGATATATGCAGATCCTCTTGGACTCAGTAGACTCAGGTACATGCCCGTCATCGCCTAGGGGCCCTAGACCGGTTTGTTGTACTACTTACTGTACCTACAGGATTGCTGTACACATATTCAATTATCGGCCGATAATGAAGTAGGCACGCTTTCAGATGTCCTGCAGCGCGCGGCTAAGAATTTTGACAGGTCATTCCCCCTCTTGTACCTCGAAAGTTGAGCAGTTCCGCCTCGACCGCACATCAGGCTTTATGGTCAACTCGCTCGTAAGGCACTCCTATTTTTGAAAAGCATTTCCACTGTCTCAAACACCTGGTGGAGGGAGATACTGCCCATCTTCACGCGGATAAATCCACAAGATGTCCCAACGTATCCCATACTCCCCTCGTTCCACCAACGCGACAGCCTCCTTCAATACCCGCTGCCTGCGCGTTATCACCCGATCTCTTCCAAGGAAGGTGGTATGGCATTCTTAAACTTCCTTGAGGTGATCAAGGCTTCCCCATAAACCTTTGACCCCGTGAGAGCCCTAGGCAACATCCTACAGTAGAACAAAGCCAAACCCGTCTTCTACCCTACCCTAAACCTTTTCTCCTATTACTCACGTACTCACGCGTCTGCAGCAGCGGAGAATAATCCGAATTTGTCAAAGAGAAGTTAAGGATCACGAATTAGACCATAAACTTCTTTGGCAAGAAAATCCATGTACATGCCAAGGGTTAAAGTTTCCACTTGAGGCAGACGCGTGGCTTTCCAGCGGCGTTCCGCACAACTGATGACCTACCCATTGATGCCACCCGTCGGAATAATCGGGGAAGTGGACGCGCACGGCAATCGACTCGATGGAGAAGAGACTCGACATTTAGGACGGTTCCACAAATACAGTACGGACATTGAGAACCTGAGCGGAAAGAGCACGGAATATTGGTACAGCCCACCTTGTCATATGCGCGGGACAGCTGTCTAGGGGTTGTGACCAAGTGACCAAGAACGGCAGCGATTGGCGATCCAGACCTAGTACCCACAGGCTTCAATTAACAGCTCTTTGAGCTTCCAGTTACATGGGATAGATAAGAATAGTCACCGCTTCTTGTCAATGCGTACATAATATGTTCTTCGTACGGTGCCAGACTACGGCAAGAGCGACAAAGTGCCATTTAGGCCGATCTATCTGCACATCATAAAAGGTAAGGTATGGCATCAAGAGACAAGAACCCGGGACCTTGAACTGCAGAGTTCAAGGCGCTGTTAGATGGCATAAAAGGTCAAGAGCGTTCGCACGAGAGAAGTTCGGGCTTCGAAAGGCATGGGAAGCCTGAAGATGGGTGACATCGGGTGCATGTTCAATTATAGTACGATCCCCAACTCACTCAGGAATTTCGAGCAGAGGGTAATGACCACCGTGACTGGCACGGCAAATAAAACATCGGTTTTATGTCGTGTGCCACTGCCACCACCTTTGTCTAATTCAGGGACACACTCAGCACTCAGCTCCGCAACCATCCGCCAAAGGACAGCCAGCCAGAGCCAGGTGCACCACCGTGACAGCGCCACTCGTTGAACAAGCCTCGCGATCACCGCCACCATCATCAATATCGATAACCCTCACCCCTACGATGGTCGCTTCCCCTTCGTCATCGGTCCTCTCCAGCTCCAGCTCCAGTCTAACACCGACGAGCTCCACGCCAAGCACGAGCACCATCACGCCGGCCACGTACGCGGCCGCCACCCATGCTACCTCCGGCACGGTCTCGACACCGCCCGTTTCATCCCACCACCCATATCCACTCGCAGCATCCCACGCACATGCGGGTGCAAGGACGACACCGGCGGCGGCGTACCCCGATGTGGGAGCAACCAGCCCGCCAAATTCCAGTCGTATTCCTGTCACGCCTGCTGTGCTGCGCGCCATCTTTGCCTCCTCGCGGTCACCGGGCGAGGAACGGTCCCTCTCTCGCATCGCATTTTTCAGGTCAGTCTTGGCGTGTCTCTCTTCTGATAGAAGTCGGATAATATCATGACGGTGCAGATTCTCGGGTTTTATCATCAGTTGTCTTGCAATCAGTTTGATGGCGAACCAAAGACGAGGCATCCTCACGGGCGCCACATTCCTTGGGGTTGGCGTGTAGCATCCGGTTCTCACACACATAAGGATAATACATGACATGTCCATATAGATAACTAGCTGGCCCATAACGCTCGTTTACAACAGGTCCACCCACCCCTGGACGCTCGAAATCACTCCCGCCACCGAACTTTGCATGTCAAGGGGACTGCCGCGTGCCCAGGCCACCATATCACCCTCCTGGAATGCCTGGTCAATCCCCAACAAACGCTCGAGGTTGATACTTGCAAGTTCTATCGCTTTCTCAGGTGACACACGCCCATTTGATTCGGCCGTTGCCTCGATGTCCGGATATAGATTAGTATCTGGTTCAGTGAAACGGAACAGTCTATTGGAACCTACCCAAGCGAGGTCGAAACGCGTCTGCGCAGCGAGCGCTGCACTAGTTGTGCCAACGCCGACAAGCACGTTGTTTTCCAAGAGTGTTACGAGTGCAGTGTCGTTCGAGACCGGTGGTCCCGGAAGTCTGTTGGTGACCGCGTGTTCAGTCCAGAGTCAACGCTTTCGAAGCCTCGACGTACATGCGCCTATCATCCCATGTCTCGGGAAATGGCCTTGGTGGGGTGAGGATGACCCCAATCCTAGCCCGACCTGGGTCACATAGTCAATAACCACTTTGCTGGATGCTAAATATACCTACTGATATCCCCAGCTAGCAAGTGCGCCTCCGCCGCGCCAGAAAACACCATTCGCATTCTTGTACCTCGCTTTCGCTCGACTTCTTCCTTGAGTTCTAGTAACGCGGCCATCACATCCGCGGAGCCAACGTCAATTATCAAAGGTAGAGCACCGTCTGCCGCTCTTGCGAACCACATTGCAGTTTCCCCGGCAGTTTCGTCCACCTCCGCGAGTAATAAACGCCGCAAGACTGCAATGCGCGTACTGACACTCGGGGCTTGAACATGTCCCTTCTGTTGTACCAGCACGTTGGGACGTCGTATGGCACAATGTAGCGCCGAAATACGCTGGATTATCGCTCCTTTTATCAAGGCGTGCGGTGCGCCTGTGCGGAAAGTCGCGGAAAGACCGGCGAATGTCGGCGCAATAAAGAAGGCATGTGGAGGTGAGGTGGCAGCTGTCACACCGGCGCGATATGCGATGCTATTCCGACCGTATTGCGTTAGAAGAAAAGCATCTGACGGAGAATGGGAAGGGCATACAGGGCATTCCGCGTCTGGAACTCCAATGCATCCGCGGCTTGAACGATACCTCCTGGGTCCCTAAGGACTCCCGGCACATCTTCGGCGAAGGGATCAAAGGGAAGGCCGTCTCCCGTGCTAGGCTCGTACGCGATCTCCTGAAGCCCGAGGTTTGAACCGAAGGAGATGAATGCTGGTGCAAGCACGCCGCCTTCCAAATCGACGAGTCGCGCTCGGCCGGATACGAGATGATTACATGCGTTACTGATCCCCACACAAATGATCTTCCCACCATCAACAATGACGACGCCTCCGGATTGGTCTTCCGCACTTGAACGGAACATGTGATCTATGCCCTCTGTTCCTCGTGTGAGAACTGCCGATACGTTGGTAAAAACTACGGCTTCCGAAACTCGATTAATTTCCAGAGGTGGCAAGCCTTCCCACTTGAGGGCTTCTTGACGCTCCCGCTCCCAATCAGGCACTTTGGGAGGCTCGCGCCATTCGGGTTCCTCTTTACCTTTCCCAACGTGCACGCCAATTTCTGTCCCCAGTGGTTGCACTATGCCATCGACCCACACTGTCAATGGGGTTGCGCCAAGACGCAACGGATGCGAGTCCCAAAGCACTACGTCGGCGTCCATACCAGGACGGAGGGAACCAAGGCGATGCGATAAGCCAGCGACAGCGGCTGGTGCAGTGGTCACCGACGCAAGAGCAAGTTCCAACGGAAGGCCATAGAGATACGCTTGCTGTGCTTCATAGAGGAGATAGCGTCCATTGAGTGCAGGATGGTCTGTCTGCATCGGTATCTCAGGCTGAATATGACGGTCATACAAACCGGGGGATGCGTACCTGCAAGACGACAGTGAAATTATGATCTGTAAGAACCCGTGGTGCATAGACGGAGCCACGATACGACTCGCGCTTATTGCTGCTCTGACTTGAGTACCTCTCAATCACAACGGAACCAGAGAACGAACCGATAGTAGTCAGAGAAAAGGGCGATTGCAGGAGGTCCTCCCCACCTATTGTCGTCAACGTGTCAATCAGAGACAGTATAGAACCAAGTCTTACATTTGGTTGAGCACATCGGGTACGAGCCATGCCTCAGCTGCATGATGAATCGAGTTCACGTGGAAGTGGAACTCATTACTCAACTATTGTTCACAGCGTGAGCGTTTTTGCCAGAGCGTTACTGCCAATACAGATCACTTACTCTAACTATGGCGTCGATATCAACCGTCTCATAGACGTCCTGCGACACCTGATCATGATGGTAGTCATTCACCTCTTCTAAAAAAGGTGTATAGGTCGTACCTTTACGCGTCCACGAAGCACGTCCACCAGGGTCTCGTATTGAAAACCCTCTGGTAAACTATCAACAATAGAGTTCCACATTCCGGCCTCTGCTTTGGCACAGTAAGCATCCTGTGCGGCCTTAATCTGGCTGGCTCTTTGATAGGCCTGACGATACGCCCACATAATGTCCATACGATTTCCAAAACGGCCGACATTTTCTCCCACTGATTGTCTACGTATTGTGTCAACACAATTCGAACGCGGAGATTAGGGGACCGCCACACACTTGAGGTATCTCCACCGTGGAGTGCTAGAAAAGTCCGGGTGTGGTCCGTTTATATCTTGGGGTGGTTCGATGATCATGGAAGTCGGCGAACGTTCCAGCGTCTTACGCAGCTTCACCATAAAAGCTTGACCAGCTGTAGTTATATATTTCGCTATAAGTGGATAAACCCGTATCGCAAGGGTCTCTGCCTCACCGATGGCATTGATGCTTCCAGGGAGAACTTGCACGGACGTGACGCCACCAGCCATGACAAGTCGAATGGAGTCGTCATGGGTGTCAAACGCGTCAATGGTTCGCAACCACGGCAAAATAGGGCCCGAATTCGAGTTTAAATTGAAGGTGCCTGTTCCATGCGTTCTATATCCGAAAGAGTCGTTTCGAGGAAAAGCGTACCAGCTAGAGTGGGTAAGCTATATAGGCCAACGTGCGAGTGAAAGTCAACTAAGAAGGGGAGGCCTAAATATGGTCACCTCACGAGGAAATTGGCGATGCGTACTTAGACCAGGGGTCACCCAGGCACCTTTGGCATCTATCGTGTGTGCGTCCTGAACAGGCGTCCGCGGAACCTGTCCGATGGCCTTGACAATGCCCTTATCCAAAAGAAGGTCTCCGTACATAATCTCAGTGCCATTCTTCTCCCCAGTCCAAATCGTCGCGTTCCTTATGATGGTGGCTGGCGTCCCTTCCTCGAACCGGTCCGACACGTCTCTTTCGAGGAAGTTGGAAGGAGGGCCGGGTTTCGCTTTGAGAGCAGCACATCGCATGAGAATTTGCTGGGCATCGAGCGGTATCCTTTGTGAGGCCGACCATGCGTTATACGAGTATCCATGCCAATAGAGTGTGCAGGTGAGAGAAACTAGACAAAGTGAAAGTAAGCCAAGTAGTGCCTTTGGTGTGTGCCGCCGGCTGCTGGAAATACCAGCCCCTCTGAGGGGTCCGGGGAGGAAGGCTTTGCTCGACATGTTGACTGTCAATAAAGAAAGGTCTCAAAGCCCATTTAGCCGCCATGTTAAGATGCCTCATGGTTTCAGTGCAGCAGGCAGGAAGGCTCGTGGCCCGATTCTCGTTCATCATCACAGTGAAGGGGGTGCGGTGGTTACATAAGACGGTTGCGCTTTCGCCGGCCCGCAGCGAGGCCGCAGAAAGGACAATCTCGCAAACGTGGAACAGAGCCACAGACGAGACGATATTGTGTGGATTGCATGGACTGCAGTTGCGGGCATACTTATACGTGCCGAGAACAGGTCTCTATCGTTTTCTACCAAAGGAAAAGCTTTTGTGTGCGAACACGTAAGACGTAGTCGCCCTTTGCACCGGCACATTGTGACGAAGAATCTCGCGAGGGGCTACCAAAACATCTGCAATCGGGAACTACGCCAACGAGGCTAGACGCCGTCATTGTCCGCATCATCCGAGTCCTCGACAGCTTCCGCGCTGACGACTG
>Ga0137394_10000233_pt1 | contig 38910 bp, 28 predicted proteins | sample czobulk116metaG_FD_108278 | JGI IMG/M metagenome (GOLD analysis project Ga0137394, IMG submission 108278) | Vadose zone soil microbial communities from Angelo Coast Range Reserve, California, USA - czobulk1.16 metaG | ecosystem: Environmental > Terrestrial > Soil > Vadose zone | place: USA... | reverse complement strand
CACTAGTCTTCTACGTATTACCGCGACTGCTGGCACGTAATTTGGTCAAGACTTATAAATAGAAAATTGTCATTATCATTATTCTATTTAGAATTTTATACGAATTAATCGTTATTGTATTATTTACTAATACATTTACATTCTTCCAAGTTACTGGTTCAGCCTTTAGGCCATTGACCAATATTCCTCACTGCTGTACTAATACGCATTGGGGTTTTTTCAGACCCAATGTGATCGATTAACTTCTCAGTTACGACTACGGATATAAGCTAGAAAAGACATTACCTTTTCTACTACTCACCGAGATAAAGAATAACATCTTAAAGCGGACCATTTATATTCCTTTCTATATATAAGAGATTTTTTCCCTTACTTTAAGGTAGCCAAATTATCTTTTACTCACCTGTACACCACTATATTGCTCTATTAAAAAGCAATACCGTTCGATTAGCATGTGTCAAGTACTTGGACAGCGTTCAATCAGAGCTATCATCAAACTCAAAAATTATTAAATAAATATATATATATATATTCAAAACTTTTTTTTTGTATATACATACTATATTGTGAATAATACAATTTATAAATATTATTAATATTATGTTATACTTAGAAAAAAAAATCTAAGTTTAAAAGAATACAATAAGCTAGTTTCTGTTTAAATTAATATAATTCTAAAAAAAAACTAAGTATAGGGTTAATGTTCGCAAAATAAAATATATAATTTATTACATATTTTTTTTTTTAGTTTCTGTAAAAATCCTTTATCTTAAGATAATATTAATTTTTATACTTAATAAGTTTAAGACTTTACTTTTGTATCTTTAAATTTAAAAATTATTGTTAATGTAAATCTAATCCATCTTTAATATAAGAACAAGTTAAAACTACAAAAACTTGAGCTTGAATAAAAGCAATTCCTAATTCTAAACCAGAAAAAGCAATAATAAAAGCTAAAGGTAGTAATCCTAAAAAGAAAAATATTAAACCAGAAGTCATAATATTATAAGTAAATCCACCTAAAATAGCTAAAAGCATATGACCACTTAATATGTTAGCTCCTAATCTTAATCCTAATGAGATATTTCTTGATAAATAAGAAATAAATTCTATTAATACTAATAAAGGTAATAAACCTAAAGGACAACCAGAAGGTACAAATAAAGAAAAGAATTTTAATCCGTGTCTTTGAAACCCTAATATAGTAGCTCCTAAAACAATAGTAAAACTAATAGAAAAAGTTAAGATAAAATGGGAAGTAGATGCAAAACTATATGGAATTAAACCTATTAAATTATTTACTAAAATAAATAAAAATAATGCATAAATAAAAGGAAAATATATTTGTCCTTTATTAGTATTAATTTGATTTACAACTATACTATAAATAGTAGAATATAAAGTTTCTTGACTTATAGATCAATTATTAGGTACTATTTTTTCACTATTAGTAGCGGATATACTATATATTATAATTATTATTAAACTTATTAATAAATATAAACCGATATTAGTTAATGAAAAATTACTATTTCCTAATAAACTAATATTAATAGAAAATAAATCTCTTATTTCAAATTGATCTAGTGGACTTAATACATTATCTAAATTAGACATTATAAAAATATTTCAAAAATATATTTAAATATAATTCATTATTTATATTAATTTATAATTTACTTATATATATACGGGAAATAAATACACGAACGAATTTAGGTAATATATGTTTAGTAAATATATAAATTAATACTGTTAAAATAACAAAAGAAAAAATTACTTGGTTAACAAAAAAAAATGGCATTAATTGTGGCATTTATACATATAAAAAATATAGATACATATTGTTAGTATCGTTACTTTAAAAGATTATAGAAAAAAAGAAAAATTTTTATTAATAATTAAAAAATTTTTAAGCCCTTAAGATGAATTGAACATCTATCAGAATATTAACAGTATTCTGCTCTACCTTTGAGCTATAAGAGCTAATTTTAATATATATTTTATATTTTTAATTCTTATCCAAGACTTGAACTTAGATCAAAATATTAGAAGTATTCTGCTCTACCATTGAGCTAATAAGAATGAAAAAATAAAATAAAGATCTTTTTATTTTTTTTTAATTTACATTATAAATTAAAGAAGAAACTGAATAATGTAAACCATCCAAAATAGGACTAGGATAAATACCAAATAATACTGTTAATAAAATAAATATTATTAACATTACAAATTCTCTTCTATTTACATCTCTTATATTTTCTACAAAATAAGTAGAATAAGAACCAGCAAAAGCTATTCTATTATACATAAATATAGTATATGCAGCAGAAAATATTATAGAAGAACTAGCTAAAACACCTAATATAGGCATTCTTTCAAATACTCCATATAATGACATAAATTCACCTAAAAAATTAAGAGTTAAAGGTACTCCACAATTACCTAAAGATAGGATAAAAAATAAAATACAAAAAACAGGCATTATTTGAGCCATACCTCTATAATATGTAATTAATCTAGTAGAAGATCTATCGTATAATATTCCTCCTGCACATATAAATAAACCAGAAGAAACAAAACCATGAGCTAAACCTAGAAGAATAGCACCTTCTATACCTTGTATTGAATTACTAAATGCTCCTAAAAGATATACAGATGCATGAGATACCGAAGAATAAGCTATAAGTTCTTTAATATCTATTGTTCTTAATGTACTAAAACTTGCATATATAATAGTTATTACACCTATAACATAAATTAAATAAGTATAATTTAAATAAGCTTTAGGTAATAAAGGTAAAATTAATCTAAATATACCATATAAACTTAATTTAAGAACTATACCAGCTAATATAATACTTCCAGACAAAGGAGATTCAACATGAGCTTTTAATAATCAAGTGTTTAAAAAAATTGTAGGTGTTTTTATAGCAAAAGCTATAAATATACCATAAAACAAAAATAATTGAGTAATATAATTAAAATTAGCTTTATATAAAACATCATAATCAGTACTTCCCATTATAGAAGACATAGTTATTATAGATAATAACATAAATAATGAACCTAATAATGTATATAAAAATAAATAAAAACTAGCCCTTACTTTATTACTAGACCCAAATAATCCTATTAATAAAAATAAAGGAGGTAAGATACTTTCAAAAAAAATATAAAATAATAAAATATCTAATACTAAGAAAACAGCTAATAATAATGCTTCTAATAATAATATTATTATTACAAAAGACAATACGTTTTTAGATTGTATTGAATTTCAATTAGATAATAACGCTATAGGCATTATTATAGTTGTTAATAAAATAAAATATATTGATAAGCCATCTACACCTAAATATATATCAAAATAATTTATTTTATAATGTTCTTCTAGAAACTGAAATTGTTTACTACTAAAATCAAATAAAATAAACATAATTAAAGATATAATTAAATTAAAAATTAAAATAATTAAAGCAATAAATTTAATTTTTATTTCATTTATAAAAGATAAACCAAAATTAAATTTAATTGTTATAAAGCTAATTCCAACTAAAGGTATTAATATTAATAATAAAGACATTTTTTTTTTAATAATTTTTATACTACACACATAATGTAAAATTATTATATTTGTTACACTTTAAATATGATTCAAAGTATGATATTTTATTAAATATCCCAAACTTAAATATATTTTATAAAAAAATAAAAGGATAACTTATACTAAAGACGAGTAAAAATTATAACTAATTTTATATAATTATTACAAAATATTTATTAAAATAATTGTATATAATGTCCATAATAATTTATTAAGTTAAAGCAAGATCTACAGGCAATATAGATAAACCATATACTATACAAGGCATTAAAATTATATAAGCTATAATTATAGGTAATAAAATAGTTCAACAAATAGACATTAATTGATCAAAACGTATTCTTGGTAAAGAAGCTCTAACCCAAATAAAAACAAAAATTAAACTAGCTGTTTTTAAAGCTAAATTTAAACTAGAATAATTTATATTAATAAATAAATCATATAAATTAAAAATATTAATTAAATCTAATGGTATAATAGATAAATAACCACCTAGAAATAAAATACTGTTTAATAGACATATTAATACAATACTAGCATATTCAGCTAAAAAAAAAAATACAAAAATTATAGAAGAATGTTCTGTCATAAAACCACTAACAAGTTCTGATTCCAAAAATATTAAGAAAAAATTAATCTTTTATTGCTTTAAACCGATAAAGATTTTTATAAACTAAATCTTTATTTAAATATTTACTAAAAAATTATAAAGAGTATCAAATTTAAATTTACTTATATAACTAGTTTCTAAATCAGTTAAAGCCTTATTACTCATTATTTTACCTTTAAAAGTAAAATAATCATATATACAAAAATTAAATTTAGCTAAACCATATTTAACAATGGCATTTTGTAAAGCAATATTAGATTTTTTATTATCAAGATGCTCAAAAAGTCTGATATAAAGATCTTTTGCACTACCTATATATTGTTTACCGTTTACAGTATTAATAAAAGAATAAATACCTCCTTTATTTTTCAATATTTCTTTAAATGATTTAATAACATCCCTATTATTTAAATCTTTTAAATTTAATACTGGAACAGGGTTTAATTCAGAATTATTATTATAATTAATAGAATAATGTCTTTTAGTAGACATTACAATAACTGATTTTTTAGGTAATGCATTATTAGATCCTCATATTACAGAACGATGTTGAATTTGATAAATATTTATTCTTAATTTTAACTTTGTTATCTTACATTCTCATGTAAATTCGGACTATATCTTATTTAATATAATATTATATTAAATTATTACATTTAGTCTCTGAAGATTCTTCAACTTAAATAAGTTGAAGATTTCCTGCTGATTATCCTGGCGATAGCGCCAGGGTTTTCCAGCAATTTGTAATATTTAATGAGACCAAATCAGAATACTTATAGCCTCTGCTAAATCAAAAGGAGCTCTATTAGTCTCTGCTACAGAACCTATAAAAAAAATTAAAAATAATGGAAACAAAGGAAAAAAAAAAACAACAATTCTTTGTACTTCTATAATAGTTATTAAATTTAAACTACCTGTTAATAATATTACTAATAATATAATAGAACTTAAAATTAATTCATAACTAATTAATTGAGCTGTACTTCTTAAAGATCCTAAAAATGCATATTTTGAATTAGCTGATCATCCTGCTAATAAAATACCATACGTAGATAGAGAAGAAACAGCTAACAAATATAATATTCCTAAACTAAAATCAGAAATATATGAACTAGAATCATATGGAATTACTAGATAACCTAATAAAGAAAATGTTAATGTTACAATAGGACCTAAAAAAAATAAAACAATATTAGCTTGTGTAGGAGAAACATATTCTTTTAAAAGTAATTTTAAAGCATCAGCAAATGCTTGCAATAATCCGTAATAACCAACAATATTTGGTCCTAATCTTCTTTGCATACTTGACATAGTTTTTCTTTCTGCTATTGTTACAAATGCAACTGATAATAAAGCAGGTACAATAACTAATAAACTTTCAATAACTGGAATTAAATACGTTAAAATACTATTCATAAACATATAAATTATATTATATTCATTACATAATTTTTTTTTAATCATAGATTTAAATTGATTTTTCTATTATGTATATTTTATTATATTAAAAATAAATCCTTAAGATTTATCTACTATTTTATAATGAAAAATTTATCAATATCAATTATATAATTTTATAAAATTAATCAATAATAATAAATTAATAATTTTTTTTTTCTTATAATATTGTTAGCAATACTGTTTATAAAATGATAAAAAAAAGGTTATACACAACCATATAATAATAAATTTTATATACTAGGAGTTAGGGGAAATCGAATCCCTATATTTTAATTTGCAATCAAAATGCAGAACCTTCTGCTCAAACTCCTAAAAATATTATTTTTATTTTTTTATAACTAATTCAATTAAACTATTTTCAATAATACTAACTAAAGGTATTATAATAAGAAAATGAGAAAAATAAAAAATAGTAGAAATTTGTCCAAATTCAATAAATGGAGATTCAACATGTTTGGCACCTAATTGCATTAAAACTAAAAAATTAGCAACAAAAATAAAAAAGGCTATTTTACTAAAAGGTCTAAATTGAACTCCTCTTAATTTAGATAAATCCGTAATTGGCATTATTAATAATATAAGAATTGCTAAAAACATAGCAATAACACCTAATAATTTATTAGGTATAGATCTTAATATTGCATAGAAAGGTAAAAGATATCACTCTGGTACTATAGCAGGAGGAGTTTGCATAGGATTAGCCATTACATAATTTTCACTATCACCTAATGCATTAGGCATAAAGAAAACAAATATAGATAAGATTATAAAAAAAATAAAAATAGTAACTAAATCTTTAAAAATAAAATAAGGAGCAAAAGGTAATCTATCATAATTACCTGATATACCTAAAGGATTACTAGAACCCACAGTATCATGTAAAGCTATTAAATGCATTAAAACTAAAGCAACTAAAACAAAAGGTAATACAAAATGTAATGCAAAAAATCTATTTAAAGTTGCATTATTTACAGAAAAACCTCCTCAAATAAACTCAACTATATCTTGTCCTATTCAAGGTATAGCACTCATAAGATTAGTTATAACTGTTGCACCCCATAAACTCATTTGACCATAAGGTAGTACATACAAGCTTTCTTACTGGAAAAAATTCAAATAAGATAGAATAACTTAAAATTCGTATATTCAGCAGCCTAAGGCTGAAGATTCGACTGTGCATTAAGCAGCATTTCAGCTACCCATTAGTGACCCAGTCTGTCGCGATCATTTATATAACCGATGATCTAAAGGCAAAATACCTCTTTAATCATTTTCACTAATATCGCCAAATAGTAAATGACTATTCTATAACCCTGTCGGGTTATACCACTTTAATTTTTTTTTCTTTATAAAAATTGCAAATAAATTATTACTCATGGGACTATAATTTAATATAAAACTTGTAATATTAAAATAATAATAAAAATTATTTAGAATCTTTTACTATTCATTTTCTTTTTACTAATTTTTTTTCTGTTTGCAATGCTCTTCTAATTGTTTTTTCATTACAATTAATAGCATTTGCAGCATCTAAAATAGTAGAATATTCACCAAAAACAGTACCATTTAAATTGTATAAAGTAACAAATCTTGTATTCTTTATACATTTATTTTTTGTTTCCTCTGACATAGGGGGTCTTAATAAAGCTTTTTGTCTTATTTTCTCTATTGTTTCGGGATCTAAAAATTTCCCCCTATTTAAACTACCTATTTTTTCACGTCTAGCTTCGCTATATACATCTTTCATTTTTTGACGATCAACTTCTGTATGTTTATACCCAAAACTAGAACCTGCTTCAGTTAATATATTATAATTAGGTAATAACAATTTTAAGTATTTATTTTCTAGATTAATTAATTCATGATTATTTTTTTTAGTTACAATATCAGGATATAATTCTAATATTAAAAAAGCAAAATTTTCTATACTATATTTTTTTATAGCTAATTTAACTATTTTACTACCTCTAAAATAAATAACATGATTACTAAATCTAGCATAAAATCTATTAGTTGAAGCAGAACCTATATAATAATCTTTAGTTGTTTTATTAAATATCATATATATTCCACTTAAACCTTTAGTATCTTTTAAGATTTGTTTTCTAGTACTATCTAAATTTATATCCTCATATATATATACAGGATTTAAATTTAATTCTTTAATTATTTCATTTAATCTTTTTGATATATTAGTATTAATATTAACAGAAGAATTAGTAGAATATTTTCTAATATTTTTGTAGCCTACTAAACTAATTTTATTATATTTTAAATAATTTTTATTTTTTATCTTATTATTTTCATTTTTGAAATTATTTATTATCTCTTCATGTATAATATGTACAAATATATAAATAATAAATAAACCAATTAACAATATTATATTAAATCATTTTGGGCTAATTACGTAACCCAGAAAAGCAGTAGCCATCATAGCTACTAAGATTATAGTACCAATAGCTCATGTTAAAGTTCTTGGTGCTTTATAGGATCCATAGTATAAACCTCTACCTATATGTAGATAAACTAAAAAAAAGAAAGCAGAAGCTGTATTTGAATGTAAATAACGTATTAATCAACCATTATTTACATCTCTCATTATGTGTTCTATAGAATTAAATGCTTCGTATACATTAGGTGTATAGTGCATAGCTAATGTAACACCTGTTATTATTTGTATTCCTAAACAAAGAGCTAATAAAGATCCAAAATTTCATAAATAACTTATATTAGATGGTTGTGATGAATCTATTATATAAGAATTAACCATTTTTAATAAAGGATGACTTTTTAAAATTCTCATTATATGTATATATATAAATAGTTTCTATTTACAATACTTTTTATTTTATATATTCTTTTTTTATAAAAATAAATATTAATATACATATTAAGATAAAGGTGCAAACAATACAATAGATAGTATATTAGATATATGTAACCATTCATTAGGCATAAGTATAAATAAAAGAATAATAAGAGTTAATATAGAAATAATTATAGTAAAGGAACTAGATAAAGTAAATTTTGAATTAAAATATATTTTTTCTATAATTTTATCTTTTTGTATAACAAGAACTGGAATTTTAATATTTTCTAATTCATTAAAATATGTATAAGAATGTTTTTCAAAAAACATTGTTTTAATAATAAATAAATAATAAACTGCACTAATAACACTAGTTAATACACCTATAAACGTTAAAAAAAAAAATCCTTCTTGTAAGGCAGCGGAAAAAACCATCTGTTTTGCAAAAAATCCCATTAAAGGAGGAATACCTGCAAAAGAAAATAAAGTTATAGCTAAACTTAAAGATAATATACTATTTATATGAAAATAACCTTTAAGCTGAGTTATAAGTTGTAAAGGTGAGTTATTTTTATCAATTAATTTATTGTGATTTATATTTTTATCATTATAAAAATATAAACTATAACCAATAGCTATTAATAATATAAAAGCATTTAAATTAGAAATACTATATTGTGCAAGATAAAAAATAAAAGATTGTACTGATTCTACACTATTAATACTTATAGCTAAAAGCATAAATCCTAAATGTGATATTGTACTATACGCATATAATCTTTTAATTCTAGATTGAGTTAAACCTAAAATAGTTCCTATAATTAAGGATAATAGGGAACTTAATAATAAACTTATAGTTCAAGAAAATTCTGTGAATATACAAAAATTATTAGTATAATGAACTATTTGTAATATTAAAATTAATATAGATATTTTTGTTATTATTGCAACAAAAGTAGTGATTATTGTAGGTATACCATCATAAACATCTGGAGATCAAAAATGAAAAGGCGCAGCTGATATCTTAAATAAAAATCCTACAGATATTAATAATAAACAATATGGTATATAAGAAGTTAAATGTCAATTTACATTTTTTAATTCTTCTTCAGTTAATATATTAGATAAATTATTTATTATGTAAAAACTATCTAAATAAGTAATTCCTGAATTTACATATATTAAACTTATTCCTAATAATATAAAGCAAGAAGCTAACCCTCCTAATAAAAAATAAGTTAAACCTGAGGAAGTAGAAGATTCAGAATTTCTATAAATAGTACATAATAAATATAATCCATAACTTTGTAATTCAATAGCTAAAAAAATAGAAACTAAATCACTACTAGAAATTAGTAATATACTTCCAATTATTATAAATAATATAATTAAAGTATATTCTAAAATAGTATATTGTTCTCCTTTTTTTAAAATTATATTTGAAACAGCTAACTTATTAAAAAAATACAATTTTGTAAATAATAATTTATAAAAACTTATATAATCATTAGATATAAATTTTCTAATATAAAACCCTGTCATATTCAATATTAATAAACTAATTATAAATATTAATATATGAAATCATTGTGTTATAGAGGATACATAAAATAAACCTCCGAATAATCCAATTCCATTATCTAAATAAGTTATAAATAAATTATTATAAGATAAATAAATACAAAAAAACAAAATTAATATACCAATTCTAGAATAAAGAATAGTAATATCACGTCTATAAGATAAAGAATTAGATAATAATAGTAAAAATATAGAGGATAAAAGCATATAAAATAAAAGATAAATTTAAATTAACAATTTATAATAAATAATTATTTAATATACATGTTTATTATTATTTATTAAAACAAATAAAGTAAAAATTATTAAAATTAATAAATTATTATCATTATAAGAAAAATAAAATAAAAAAATATAAAATATTAAACTTATTAAAATATATAAAGCATATGTAGTAATAACACTTGTACTTAATTTATCAATATTATTGCTTAGGTTTACTAATCCTTTTTCCAAACCATAAGGCCCTAATAATTCTACAGAACCTTTATCAATAATTTTAGTAGTTTGTCCACCTAATTTTAAAATAAATTCAATAATATAAGTATTATAAATTAATTCAATAAAAAATCTTTGATTAAAAAAACTAAAAATATTATAACCTAATTTAGAATACTTAAAATTAATAAATAATTTAGGTAAAAATTCAGATAATATAATTGAAATTATACTCAATAAAATAGTAAATATAAAAGGTAATAATTTAAATAAAACTGGTACAGCAAATTCTGTATCTAACATAATTTCATGATTAGGATGTATAAATATACTATTATCTGAAAAAAAATTAGTACCTAATCCTATAAAAATATCTTTAGTTATATAACCAAAAAATATAGAAAAAATAGCTAATATAATTAAAGGGATATTAAGAAAAATATCCCCTTCGTGTGCTTGTTTATAATTAATTAATGGTCCATTAGGATTAGTTAAAAATGTTAAATATAATACTTTTGCTGAATAAAGAGTTGTAAATCCAGCACCTATAGTAGCTATTAAATATATAATAATACTAGATAAATAAAATTGACCATATGTAGATTCAAGTATAAAATCTTTAGAATAAAATCCAGTCATAAAAGGAATGGCTAGTAAACTTAAAGAAGCTATTAACATAACTGAATAAGTTAAGGGTAAAAAAGATCTTAATCCTCCATATTTTCTAAAATCTTGATTATCCGCTACTGAATGTATTACTGCACCAGCTCCTAAGAATAATAATGCTTTATAAAAAGCATGATTAATTAAATGAAATAAAGCAATATTATAACACGATAACCCTATTCCTATTACCATCATACCTAATTGGCTCATAGTTGAATAAGCTATAACTTTTTTAATATCTTGTTGGAATAAACCAATTAAAGAACTAAATATTGTAGTTATTGCACCTAACCATAAACAAATAATCAAAACAGTAGAACTATATTCTATTAAAGGTGAAGATCTCATTAATAAATATACACCAGCTGTTACCATAGTAGCTGCATGTATTAATGCAGATACTGGTGTAGGACCCTCCATAGCTTGAGGTAATCAAATATGTAAACCTACTTGAGAACTTTTAGCTGTAGCACCTATTAATAAACAAATACCAATTATAGTTATAATATTTCCATTATAATAAGGAGTTAATGAAAATACTAAATTATAATCTATATTACCAAAAGATCATAATATTGCAAAAATACCTATTGTTAAAAAACAATCTCCTACTCTATTAGTTAAAAGAGCTGAAATAGAACTTTGATTAGCTGCTATTCTAGTAAATCAAAAATTAACTAGAAGATAAGAACAAATTCCAACACCCTCTCAACCAACAAACATTAATAAATAATTATCTCCTGTAACAAGAATTATCATCATAAAAGTAAATAAACTTAAATAACTAAAAAATCTTTGATTATGTGGATCATGACTCATATAACTAATAGAATATATATGTACTAAACTAGATACTATTAGTACAGGCAGTAACATAGAAACTGTTAAGGAATCAAATTTAAAACTCCATGATATATTAAGTGATTCTACATCTATTCATTTAGCAATATTTATTGTTACAGGTATATTATTAAATCCTACTTCAAAAAAAGCCATTATAGCTAATATTGTTGTTATTATAATAGAACTACATGTTAATATATGAGATCCTTTTACACCAATTTTTCTACCAAAAAACCCTGAAGATATTGAACCTAATAAAGGTAAAATTATTAATGTTAAATACATTATTTGTATTGTATTGATATACTTCCTTTTAATCTATAAAATGCCACTAAAATTCCTAAACCTATTGCAGATTCTGCACCCGCTATAGTAATAATATATATAGCAAAAGTTTGGCCTAAAATATCATCAAAATTAAGTGAACTAAGTAATATTAAAAATGTTATTGATAATAACATAATTTCTATAGAAATTAACATTAAGATAATATTTTTTCTATTTAAAACGAAACCTAATATTCCTATTAGGAATAAAAATATTGAAAAATTCATAAAAAAATTTTTTTTTGATTTATCTATACTAAAAGTTAATATTTAATATAATAGATTATATTAAGGAATAGAGAAAGATAAATCTAAGTTAATTTTTAAAAACAATAAATTCATAATATACAATAAATAATATATTTATAAATACATTGTTAAACGTGTATAAGACTTGAACTTATATTTACATGTCCGCACCATGTAATTCTACCTTTGAATTAACACGTTTAAATATATATTTAAGATTATTTTTAATAAATAATTAATACATAGATATTACATTATATTAACCTTCCATTTGATCTCTTAATCATAATAAGAAATCTTTAATAGATACAGATTGTATTGCTATAGGCATAGAACTGTGAAGTATACCACATATTTCTGAACATTGTCCAAAAAATGTACCAGGACGATTTATATAAACAGAAGCTTGATTTAATCTACCTGGGTATGCATCAGCTTTAATACCTAAAGATGGACAAGCATAAGAATGTATAACATCCGCAGCTGAAATTACAAATCTTGTATGAGTTAATTCGGGTATTATTACTCTATTATCTACTTCTAGCATTCTAAATTGCCCTTCTTCTAAATCACTTTCAGGTATTATGTAAGAATCAAACTCAATAAATTCATTATCATCATTTGTGAAATCTGGATATTGATAACTTCAATATCATTGGTGTCCTTCTGCATAAATAACTAATGAAGGATCTAAGACTTCATCCATTAAATATAATAATTTAAATGAAGGAAAGGCTATTAATATTAATATTAATGCTGGTGTAATAGTTCATATTAATTCTATTAATGTACCATGGTTCATATATTTATGAGATATAAGAGATTTTGTATATACAAAATTTTTTATAATTATAATCATAATTCATGTAACAGTAAATAATATAATTGCTAAATAAAACATTATATTATTATGTAATTCTTCTAATCCTTCCATCTGAGGTGTAGCACTATCTTGAAAAAAATAACCTCAAGGAGTAGGAGTATCTAATCTTATTAAACTTACTTCAAATTTATCTAATAACATTAATTTACTTATTTTTATATTAATTTATTATTAATACTACTATTATTTTAGTAAAAATAATAATAATTTCCTTATTTGTTATAAAAATATCTATTTATAAACAAATGAAAAACTTTTTAAAGATTTAAAATAAAAATTATAAAATTGTCTACTTTCAATTTTTAATGCATTTTTACCTAACTCAAAGGCAAACCCTAAAGTTAATATTATAAAAAATAATAGCATAATAACTAAACCATAAATTCCATTATAATATGCACTTACTATATAAGGATATACTAATAATATTTCTAAATCAAATAATAAGAATAATAAAGCAAAAATAAAAAAAGATATACTGAATTGTGTTCTATTCTGTCCTAAAAATGAATGAAATCCACATTCAAAAGCACTATCTTTTTCTTGATATGGATTATTAGTAGAAAGTAACAAATTTACTATAAGTAATACTATTACTAATATAGGTATTAAGAAAAAAAAAAACGTTGTTGTTGTCATATAAATTTAATTAAGCAACGTATAATAATAAGAAAGCCATCATTAAAGCAAATAATCCAGTAGCTTCTGCAAAAGCAAAACCTAAAATGGCATATGCAAATAATTGTCCTCTTAATGAAGGATTTCTAGATACACCTAATATTAAAGCACCGAATACAACACCTATACCTACACCTGCTCCTATTAAACCTGTTGTAGCCATTCCTGTTCCAATTATTTTTGCTGCTTGTATCAAAATATTATATATAAATGTGTACAGCCATATAAGAAAGGTAACCTTTACCAATAAAAATTTATATTAATACTATAAAAATACATTAATTTTGGTATATTTATCATTATCTATAATTATAATTAACTCAATAATTGAAAAATATAAAGTTAAAATTAGAGTAATAATAGTAATATTTATAATATAGGTAATTACTCTATATAAATTATTTTTTTTATATAAATAATTATACATTAAACGAGATATTACCTATTTGTTTTATTATTCTAATAACTAATATGAATTTGAAATGTTCTATCAAAGTAAAAGATAGTTTATCTCCTCATAAAGAACTAATTTATTTAAAATTAAGATTGTAAAGGTAAACTTGCAAAAGCATGTGGTTTTGGTGGACTATTTAAACATCATTCTAATGAATTTTTATTTCTTGTAAATAACACTTGAAATGTATCACTAAATAATTGAGGTATTAATCAAGGATATCTTGAAATAGCTTCACCTTCTGTTAATTGCTTATATACAATATTTAAAAAATATCATGTAGCTACAACACTAATAATAGAACCAATACTACTTATTAAATTTCAACCGTAGAAAGCATCAGGATAATCACTTATTCTTCTAGGCATACCTTGTAGACCTAAGAAATGTTGAGGAAAAAATGTAAGATTAACTCCAATAAATAAAATTCAAAAATGTACTTTACCTGCAAATTGATTGTAAGATAAACCTAACATTTTAGGTATTCAAAAATATCATCCACTAAATAATGCAAATACTGCACCCATAGATAATACATAATGAAAATGGGCAACGACATAATAGGTATCATGGAAAGCAATATCAAGTGAAGCATTAGCTAAAACAACACCACTTAATCCTCCTATAGTAAATAAAACAACAAAACCTAAAGCAAATAACATAGGAGGTGTTAAATGTAATGATCCTCCATAACATGTAGCTAACCAACTAAATATTTTAATACCTGTAGGAACTGCTATAATTAAAGTAGCAGCTGTAAAATAAGCTCTTGTATCTACATCTAAACCAACAGTATACATGTGGTGACTTCAAACAACAAAACCTAATATTCCTATAGACATCATAGCATAAACCATACCAAGATAACCAAATATATTTTTATTAGATGCAGCGGATATAACAGTACTTATTATACCAAATCCTGGTATAATAAGTATATAAACTTCTGGGTGACCAAAAAATCAAAAAAGATGTTGAAATAATATAGGATCACCTCCTCCAGCTGCTTCAAAAAAAGATGTATTAAAATTTCTATCTGTTAAAAGCATAGTAATAGCTCCAGCTAATACAGGTAAAGATAATAATAATAAAACTGCTGTAACTACCACAGCTCAACCAAATAAAGCTAATTTATGTAAACGTATACCAGGACTTCTCATATTTAATATAGTAGTTATAAAATTAATAGCACCTAACATACTACTTATACCACTTAAATGTAATCCAAATATAGCTAAATCTACACTAGGTCCACTATGACTTTGTATTCCTGATAATGGAGGATAAAGAGTTCAACCTGTACCCGCACCATTTTCAATTATTGCAGAAAATATAAATAGTAATAAACTAGGTACTAATAATCAAAAACTTATGTTATTTAATCTAGGAAATGCCATATCAGGACCTCCTACTAATAAGGGTAATAAAAAATTCATTGTACTACAATCGTTAGATTGTATTTGGACTATATCTTCATACATTGACTTAATCCAATGAAGCATAACGTATAGTCTCTGAGGATCCTATATAAAATATATTTTATATTCGTTTCCTGCGGATTATCCATTGTAACTATTTTTATTAATTTTTAGGGTCATGTACGTTAAATAAAAAAACTTTTAAGGATAAACTTTCATAACTCCTATAATAAAACTTTAGGAACTTCCCGCATATAGTTATGTTTTAATAAGTAATATTACTATTACCTTTGGCAATTTCTTTTTTTATATAAAAAATACAAATACAAAAAATTTTTAAATAATAGAATCTAAATGAGAAAAATCAAACTGTGTACGTTTTTTATTAAATTGAGCTTTTATTTTCTCAATCTCCAATATACTTTCGGCTGTTAAAGGTTTACCTTCACGTAATCTAATCTGTTGCACTATATGTCTTCAATATGTATAAGATAAATACTTTGAAGAATACAAAGGATAACGATCAAAATATTCTATAACTTTAGTATGACTTTGTATATTATGTGATACAACCATATAAGAATAAAAAATTTTATCCTTTTGCTCTCTAGATCTAGAATATAAATTTACCTCTAAATATCTAGCTATAATACTCAATATATTAAAATAACTAGTACCTCCTTGTTCTACTGAAGAATCTTTAGGATAATTTTGTCTCAATTCTATACGAAAATAAACATGTACTCTTTTTGTAGTAATTGCACCTTTTTTCTTTTTATCTACTAAATTTATACTAAAATTACCATTTCCATCTGTAAAACCTGCTAATCATGCATTACTTTTTATAGGTGATTGATCTAAACCTAGTGGTTCAATATTAATATTATAAAAATTATTATACCATTTTATTGCACGATGTAATGCTTCTATTTTAGGTGTACGCATATAACCATTTATAAGATTAATAATTTTTATAACATCTTCTATTTTTTGAATCTGTCATATAACACAACCTTGTTGTGGTTTATTGTACAATTTACCTACCTTAATTATAGACATTAATTTTTCAGCTAAAGGGCTATCATTTAAACTAAATACTATTAGTATTTTAGGTAAATATCTTTTAGCTTTTGAATCTTTATCATGTATAGCAAAAGACCCTTCTGCTTCTATTAACCCAGCTAAATAAGCTCCTAGGTTTAATCTTAGTTCTGAATCTAATGTTGTATATTTTTGCATTTGTATATTATTTATTTTGATTTTACCAAAACCTCCTATTAAAGCAGGCATAACCATAAAGAAAATCATCATTATTGCGTGAGCAGTAATTATACTATTATATAATTGATTGTCAGCAATATATTGAATACCTGGAGCAGATAATTCTAATCTTATAAGAACAGAAAATGCAGTACCTATTAAACCAGAGAATAATGCAAACATTAAATATAATGTACCTATATCTTTAGCATTAGAAGATAAAAATCATCTTTCTTGTCATTCTGTTAATTCTTTTAAACTTAAAAATGATGAATTTTTAATCTCATTTTCTTTTACAATTGTAGAAAATTCTTGTGTTTCTTTTAATACTTTTTGTTCTAAAATTTTTAATTTATAATTTAAAATTGGGGACAAAATAATTAAATATTATAACTACACCGATAGTGTATTTGACTTTTACATGGATAATTTTTTTTATTATCGAAATACATATTATATAGGAAAGATACCTTGAATCTAACAAATATAAACTATATCATATACAACTTATATTTATTTATATAATTTACTTAAATAAATTAGATATCAAATAATAATAAAAATCTATTATTACGATTACATAAATAATAGTTTTAGCTAGAAGAGAAATTTAAATTATCATTCTTAATTCATGAAATTATTGTTCTACTTTTAAACTACTAAAAATTTATAAGGGAAGATACTCTGACTTGAACAGAGAACAAACTGTGCCACATACAGTTACTCTACCAATTGAGCTACATCTTCCTAAGTATTATATAATATTTATTATCTTATTAGAATTTTTAATAATTAAAAAAAAAGTTTTCTTTTATTCTTCTTGTGTTTTTTCCCTATTAGATTTTTTAATAATTTATTTAAAAATTTTACTTTAGAATATTTTAAAGGAAATATATACAAAAAAATTAAATATATTTATACTTTTAAATTTAAGTTATATTAGTTAAAAATTACCTTATTTATATAATAACAACCTAAATAAAGTTATAAATTTAATATAAACATTATAACTAAAGCCGGGAGAGAAATTCGAATTCTCATTCTTAATTCATGAAATTATTGTTCTACCTATTAAACTATCCTGGCTATATTTATACTGTTTAAAATATGCAATAAATATCCGGAAGGGCGATTTGAATACCCAAAAATAAATACCAAAAATTTATAAGTTTATAAGACTAAGGCTTAAATTATCTCGAAGTGATTCGAACACTTACATCTAGATACCAAAAATTTTTAATAAGTATATAAAACTATCTTAAGTTTATCTTGCTGCGATTCGAACACAGATATATGATTACCAAAAAATCAGGACTTACCTATTAGTCTACAAGATATAAAATTACATTTTTTTATAATATTTAAAGATCTTGCTATCTTTCTAGCTTTATTCATACTTGATTTTATTTTTTTTTGTATTTCTTGTAATCCTTCTAATGTAACATGTTCTTTTTTCTTAATTAATTCTGCTGCTTTTTTCCAATTTTTAAAATCTAATGCTTTTTCTCCTCTTATTTTATATTCATTAAATAGAGGAATTATTTAAATATATATATCTTCAAATTTAGCAACGTAAAAAGTTACTACATTTCTATTAGAAGATTTACATATATTACCACACCCTAAACTAGTTATTAAATTATTCATTAATAACTCATCTCTTGAATGTTGATCTATTTTTGCTTTTAATCTTATACCATACCCAGTTTTACGGTCTATAGCTTTATAAATATCTATTGAAAAACAACCTTCACCACTAAAGAAACCTGCTATCCAATTATAATCTATGTGTTACTCCATTATCATTACTAAATGAAATTGTTTCAATTTCATTAAAAAATGATTTTATTTCTATTAATAATTCTTTATCTCTAGTATGTAATTTTATCTGAAAACAAGGATTTATTTGCCATCCTATCTTATTAGCTCTACGTTCAGTAATATTGATCATGAAACAACCCTCTACAAAACCTGTTATTCAGTTGGGATCTAATTTATTTATTTCATTTTTAACCATTAATTTTATTATATTTTATTTATTTATTTTATAATACTTGGTCTAATAGACCAAGATAAGCCTTTTTTAATTAAAATAATACGGATAATTAGACTTGAACTAATATAGCTTATGCTACTCCGTCCTAAGCGGAGCCTGTCTCCCTAATTCCAGCACATCCGTTTTAATTTTGTATATTAATTATAATTAAAACATAATAATAATAATTTTATACAAATTATACTATATCATTTTATATAACACTAAATATAATTATTAAACTATTATTAATAAAAAATATATTTTTATATACTTATAAAAATGCTCGATATAAGACTTGAACTTATAACCTAGGCTCCTTCAAAGCCCCGCTCTACCAATTGAGCTTATCGAACTTAAAAAAAAATAAAATTATATAATTTAAAATTAATTGATTAAATAAAATTAACATATATATTGTAAAAAAAAAATATTATATTATAATTTTTACTTGGAGAAACCAGGAATTGAACCAGGAAAATCGACTTGCAAAGTCGGCGTTTTACCAAATTAGACTATATCCCCTAATATAATATTATATGTATTATATTATCATCTTATATTACTTATATTCATATGTATATTTTTATATGAAAATTTTTTCCTTGATAAGTAAAGATCTTCATATATATTACCTTGCATCACATGATAATTATTATGATTATATAGACTTTCTCTAAAATCAATATCTACACTAGTTAAAAAACTTTTTAAAGAACTTGTTTTTGATCTATATCTCTGTGGTCCACCATTTATATTATAACCTTTATCCCTTATACCTTCTAAAAATAAATCCAAATCATCTACGACAAATAAACAACTATTTATTATACTTACTTTATCATTAGAATAATCATTAATTCATTTTTCAAATAATGATTTATAATTATTATTTAACACCTTCCTTTGAAAATCCTTTAAATTCAGTAGTAAAATGAATAGGACTTGAGATAATTATAAATTACATACATATAATAATCAGAATTCTCATGCAAAAAATTATTAGAATTTAAATCAAAAATAAAATATAAAAATATATATAATATAATATAATACTTGATCAAAAACCAAGATAAATTTTATTAATATAAAATTATATTAAATAAAACATAATACCCGAGAAGGGAGTTGAACCCTTAAGGCTTAAGCCAACAAAGCTTAAGTTTGTCTTGTTTACCAATTTTCAACACTCGGATTAAATGCACTTATATTTCTAATATGTTTATGTAAAAAAGACCACTACGCCTACAAAACTTAAATTTGCACTGTCTACCATTCCAGCACTTGGATTTATAATATAAAAAGACCATTAAGCCTTTATATCTTTTATAGTACACAAATTTAAGGCTAAAATGATTTGAACATTTATTCAAACTATCATGAGCAGTTTGCTTTACCAATTAAGCTATAGCCTTTTTGCGGACTTAGGATTTGCACCTAAATATTTTGGGCATGAGCCACCTATGTTACTATTACATCAATCCGCATAATTAATATAAGAAATAGGTGATTCGAACACCTGACCTTTCGCGTGTAAAGCGACAGCTCTACCACTGAGCTAATCTCTTTCAACCCAAGGGAGATTTGAACTCCCGTACTAACAGTGAAAATATTATGTCTTAACCAAACTTGACCATTGGGTCTTAATAGCCCAGTGCAAGTATCGCACTTACTTCTACCGATTACAAAACGGTTGCATTACTTTTATGCTAACCAGGCTAAAACATATAAAATGTTAAGTAATTAAACTAAAAATATGTGAAATATTAAGTATATTAATAATTAGTACTTTGTATCTAAAAATATTAATATTAATACAATCAAAGCCTATTTATTATAAATTTATAATTTATAATTTATATATCGTAGTGTTATACTACGTTTAAAAGTATCCTAAAGTAAGCTTCGCGCTTATATGCTTTCAGCACTTATCTCTAATTGACGTAGCCTTCCTGCCATGCATATGTAAACAATTTATTTAAGTAAAAATAAATTATATAAATTAATTATATAACATAAACAACAGGTAAACCATAGGTCAATATTCCCAACTCCTTTCGTACGAAGGGACTATCTTTATTTTACTTTAATTTCCTCTAGAAGATAGAAACCATACTGTCTCACGACGTATTAAACCCAGCTCATGTAGCTCTTTAATCGACGAACAGTCGAACCCTTCATGATTTTTGCATTCATGTGGATGAGCTAAGCCGACATCGAGGTGCCAAACCGCGCACTCAATTTGTACTCTCTTGCGCAAATTAGCCTGTTCAATTAATGTTATAATAAAAGTTTATCTTTTATTTCCATTTTTCTCAAAATGGTTCAGACTATTTCATCATCTTTATTTATTATATAAAGGGAGGGATATATGAAAATAAATTTTTAACTACCACTAATTCAACCTTTTATACCAAAAGATCCTATACGAGATTTAGAATATAATTTAGTATATTGTAAATTAGGTTTAAAATTACCTCTCAATACTACTGAAGGATATCCTTTAATAGATGAATAAGCATTTTCTAAATTACCTTTATATCTAACTTTATATTGAGATCTTGAAGCAGTATAACGCCTAGTTAATCTACCTGAAGCCTCTATTCTAACACCTGATACTCTTTTATATTTAATATAATTTAATACAATTTTTTTTATATATTTAGAATTTGTTTTATTTTGTAACATTAATTTATATAATAAATTATTTGTTATATCTATATTATTTAATAAAAATAAATTATCCAAATCAAAAAGATATTTTGATTTATCATTTAATTTTATTTTTTTAATTCTAGCTTTTCTAACACAAGCTTTTAAATATCTTAATAATTTTCTTTTTTTTCTTAATTTTAAAATTAACGGTTGTGTAAAAATATCACTATTAAAATAAAAATATTTTAAATTTATTAAATTAAATTCTATATTTTTTTTATATATTTTTTTTATTAAATATATTAAACCTTGTAAATACGAGTTATTAAATTTAGACTTATTAATATAAAGTAATTGTTTATAAAACATATAGTATTTTAATCTTATTAAACATTTATTTATAAATTTTTTATAATATAAATATTGAATTGAATATAATTTTGATTTATATTTAATTCAGCTGATAGGCTTGTCTCTATCAAGTAGTTGATCTTGTAAATAAATAGCCTTTTGAGACATTTTTGAATTTAAGACTGAATTATTTTTAAAATAATTAGGTAAAATATTTTCTAACAATTTAATTTTTTCTTCTTGTTGTTTTAATATATTCAATCCTAATATTTTAATTAAATATAATTTTTTTAAGAAATTAGTTTTTTTAAATAATCTTATATATTTTTTTTTAATTTTTAATAAATAATTATATTTTTGTCTATTAAATAGATATAATGTTATAATTACTTTATCATTAGTATGCTTAAATTCACCATCACTTATAAAAACTTTATTTATAGATAATTTTCTAAGTCTATGACGTAATCTTTTTTTTCTTAGCTTAGATTCCAATATAGAATTATATGAATTAAAATAACTTTTAATTAATTTAATTACAAATTTACTTGCTATAGGTATCAAAATTAAAGCATTTTTATTATAAGCATATATACTATTTTTTCAATCTCTTACAGCAGGAACAAAATCTTTGTGATAAATAGTAATATTATCCCTATTTATTGCCTTTTTTTTATAAATATTTTTTAATTTAGATTTAAGAATATTTTGCATATGTATACATATATTATTAAATTATTAATATGATTAATAAATCATATAATAATAAAGCTTAACAAATAGTTAAGTCTAATACACTATTATATAATAATAATTATTATACATTAAATATATTTATAATAAATAAAGATGTTGGGCACTAATAAAAGAATTATTGTAAGCATTACTCACTTTTAGTCGTTGAACGTACTTATTTATATATATAATGCTAAAATAAGTTTCGCTTCAAATTCACTTAATTAAGTTGTCTTTGAAATTTACCCAAAATATTACTGGTGTCTTAGACACCAGAGGACATTATAAATCCCTAGCGTAACTTTTTCTATAATCCAAGACCTTTCCTTAATGCATCTTGTGATCATATGCCCCGCTTACGCGACTGATAGACTTGTAAGTCAAACAGTAAAGCAAGATTAAGCCATTAAACTTTTAAAGTATTAAAAAAAAATCATAATAATAAAGGTATAATAATACAATATTATTATAAAAAACTTTTATTAAATACATCTATTCACCATATAGTTAAAATCTTACTTAAAATAAAAAAATATTGAATTTAATCTAATAATAACTGTATAATTATTAATACATAATTAATAACAAACTAAAATTTTTTTGTAATTTATTATTTACAAATTTACAATATGAACTTTGGATATACCCAGGTACTTTTTGTGGGATCTGTGCCCCGCATAAACTGCCTTCCAATCCTTAAAAGTATATAATAGGAACAAATAAAGGTGTTTCATCAATATCAAACAATTACCTTATACACTCACAATTACCTTAAACATTCACTTTTATAATTGGTAACAGTAAAGCTGCATAGGGTCTTCTCGTCTATCTAGAGGTAAACAGTATCTGCACTGCTATTCCAATTTCACTGAGACAATCATCGAGACAGCTGTTGTATCGTTAAGTCATTCATGCAAAGACCGCATTTAACGGCCAAGGTATTCCGCTACCTTAGGACCCTCATAGGTAAGGCCGCCATTAATCGGGGTATCCTTCTAAACCTTAGATAAAAACTAAGATAAATCCGTTACCCAGCCGACATTGGGCAGACATCACACTCAATACTTAGATATTTTATCTTGGCAGAGTGCTTTGTTTTTATTAAACAGTCGTACAACACTATTATATGCTTCCTATTTTCATCAATTTAATAATATCTTAGCTAAAAAAAATTAACTAAGTAAAAGTAATGAAAATGGCTCTCCTTATCCCGAAGTTACGTTAGTCAATTTGCCGAGTTCCTTAATGATTGTTAACTCAAACGCCTTTGTATACTCTACTTGCTTACTTGAGATAGTATTTAGGTACGGTATATATAATATCATAAATTGTTTTAAAGTTAATTATAAAAAAAAAGTTTTCCTGAACCTTTATAACTTTTAAAGGTTTTGTATTTTTTTTAATTATTTTTATTTTGATTATTATATATAAATATCATCAAAATTATCTTTTGATTAACTATTTAGATACCGAAAATTAAATGTAATACCATAAGCTTAAGGCGAGGTTAAACCTTTTTCGTTACTCATGTCAGCATTATCTCTTGGATTATATAAAAAAAAAATAAAAATAAATAAAGATATATTATAAATAATATACCTATATACTTATATAAGTATCCATATATTTAATATTTACATAATATGTAAATAAAATTTATGTATTTATTATTTATTATTAATACTTAATTATTTATTAATTCTTAAAAAAGAAAATAAAATTATTAATATATATATCCAATGTTCCGCTACCCCACATATACAATATATATAATGTGTACAAGGTTTCGGTATATTATTTAGATCCGTTAAATTTTTGGTATTTTTTTCTATTTCTTTTTTTTAATCAGTGCTCTGTTACGAGATCTTCAAAAAATGACCGCTTCTAAGCCTATTTCCTGATTGTATTAAAAAAAAACATCCTTAATTTCACTCAATAAAAATTTAGGAACCTTAAACTCTTGTTCTGGGCTGTTTCCCTTTAGACATACAACCTTATCGTACTATGTCCGATTATTCAATATTCATCTTCGCCCTTCCGAGTGCAAATACTCTCCGGTAAAATCACTACAATCCCCCGATGTGTACAATTTGTTCGAGATCACAATTCTGTACCTACCAAGATGTTAATTAAATTACCTACTCACATAGGTTTCGCGGAAAACCAGCTATTACTAGTCAGTTTTATCTTTCACCAACTTATCACAATTCTTCGGATATCAATACAACGATAACCCGTTCGGGCTTTTATAACCCTGATCATGATAAGATCACTAGTTTTCGGGTCTAATTCTAGATACTAATTCATTTTTTCATAATTGGTTTATCTAAGCTAGATCTTTAATGATCAATGCTTGCATCTAAAATTAACTTGCTGACCCATTATGCAAAAGGTACACTCTAATTATTTATTTAAACTTTACTCGAGCTGCTTATAAAACTACTTTTTTAAATTTTACCTCACGGTACTACAAACACGCTATCGCTTATATACTATATTTAGCCTTAGAGGAAGGTTCCCCTTTATTCAAACAGATTTAATCCATTTTACTAATTACCCTCTTTGTTATCCTAAAAATGAAATAATTATCCTTAGTTCATATTATGTAACTAGATAATTTCGTTCTTAAATTTATAAAAACGCATAAAAATCACTTTAAAATAAAAAATTGATAAATATAGGCTATTACTATATATATTAATTAAATATATATAATCTCGTTTGATTTATTTTCCTAAAGTTACTAAGATATTTCAATTCACTTTGTTTATTATAGGATTTCTCTTAGAAATTAGACTTATCTGTTTTTTTCTTTAGTATATAGCTAATTATCCAAAATAGTTTCTTTATATACTTGCCTTAAATTATTAAGAAAATATATCTTTCATATTAAATAATAATAATTTTTTTTTAATTATTATTTATATTGTAAGCAATATAATTAATAAATTATTATTATATCAGGTTATTATGATTCGAACATAACAAGTCCTCTACCCAAAAGAGGTGCCGTACCACCTGGCTCTAACCTGTTTTTATAATGTATATTATTTATATAAAATTTAAAAATAAAACTACTATAAATCCTATTTAACCTAATAATTTAATACTGTTATATTACTAATATTAATATATTTTCCAATATTTGTTATATATAAAATATATTCAGAAAGTGCAGGATTTGAACCTGCGGAAAATAAAATTTTCTTCTAATCTCAAGTTAGATGCCTTAAACCCCTCAGCCAACTTTCTTTATATTTAAGTATAATCTTAAAAAAAATATTATATATCTTTAGAAAAATTAATTAATATCATAATAATAATATATTCTAAATGATTCTTCGATGAATTGAACATCGAACACATTTTTATCAAAAATGCGTTTTACCTTTAAACTAAAGAATCTAATAATGTATATATTAAAATTAGAAATAAATTATTTTTAATTACCTATTAAGTAATATATTTGTATTAATTTTAATACTTAATTTTTTTTTTTTTAGATTTATAAATTTTATTATTAAATTAAGATTTAATTTAAATTTTATATTATTTACTTTTTTTATTAGCATAATTAAATACAAGAGTACTTAGATTTGAACTAAGAAACATGGATTTGAAGTCCACAGTTTTACCATTAAACTACACTCTTTAAATATATTGATAATAATTCAATTGAAAAAATTAGATATTCGTTAAATGGTGTAGTTATTAATCATATTATTGATAAAATCAATAATAATCTTATTCTCAGAAAATCTGGTGAAAAAGAAATTTTATTTAAAAATAATAAAATTGTTATGATTAAACAAAATATTAAGTTGAAATCTATATCTAAATTAGAAAATAAAGTATTATTTATTAATAATCCAAATATTGGTGTTATTGATATAGAAACATATTTATCTAAGGATAATACGAATAAAGTATATGCATTAGGATTTAAAACCGTATTAGATTCTAAACCAATTATTTATTATATTAATAAAGAAGATTTAGATTCAAGTAAAATAGTATTATCTATGGTAAATGAACTTCTTAGATTTAAGTATAATAAAATTACATTTTATTGCCATAATCTAGGAGGTTATGATATTGTTTTTATATTATATAGATATAACGATATCAATGAGGATAAATATAAAATATCCTGTATTTTAAGAGATGATAAAATAATAAAGCTTACTATAAGTAAGGATAAACATAGTTTTACTATTTTAGATAGTTATTGTATATTGACAGATAGTCTTTCTAGATTGGGTAAAAACTTTGAAGTAGAAACAATAAAATCTATATTTCCATATAAATTTGCAAATGAAGATCTCTTATTTTATAAAGGTAAAACTCCTACGATTAATTTTTATGAAAATATATCTAAAGAAGAATATAATAAGATATATTCAAATAATTGATCTTTTCAAGAGGAAAGTGTTAAATATCTTTCTAATGATCTAAATTGTTTATACGAAATACTTGTAAAAGCAAATAAACAAATTTTTATGGACTATGATGTTAATATGACAGACAATATAACAATATCGGGTTTAGCTCTACGAATATTTTTAAAAGATTATTATCTTAATAATATACCTGTAATTAATAAATCAGGTATATATAGAGATATAAAACAAGGATATTATGGTGGAATTACAGAGGTATATAAACCTTATGGAGATAATCTATATTATTATGATGTGAATTCTTTATATCCATATGTAGCTTTACAAGATATGCCGGGATTAGAATGTACTAAAATACAATATTATACTGATACACAAAGTATAGATGAATTATTTGGTTTCTTTTATTGTAGTATAGATGCGCCTATGAACAGCTATTTAGGTTTATTACCAGTTAGAAATACATCTGGTATTAATTTTCCAGTGGGGAAATGAGAAGGTTGATATTTTAGTGAGGAATTGAAGTTTGCTAAAGAAAATGGATATAAAATTAAAGTACTTAAAGGTTATAATTTTAATAAAATAGAAAATACATTTAGTGAATATGTAGATGATTTATATAATAAGAAATGTTACCCAACTACATTAACAGAAAAATCAGTATCTAAAAGTCTTTTAAATAATTTAACAGGTAGATGAGGTATGTCAATAATTAAACCAACAACTAAATTAGTAGATAAAGAAGAATTAGATTATATTTTAACCACTAGAAAAGTATCGAATATTAAATCTATAACAGAAAATAAACATTTAGTTACTTTTATAGTACAACCATCTAAAGAAATTTGTTTAAATCATAATTTAGAATATGAAAAAGTTATTAGACAAGATTATAAATGAGGCATGGAATCAAATAATAATTTTACAGATGTTTCTATTGTAATTTCTGCTATGATAACTAGTTATGCTAGAATATATATGAATAAAATAAAATTAGATATTTTAAATAGAGGAGGTAAACTATATTACATGGATACCGATTCTATTGTTACTAATATTCAATTATCTAGTAAAATAGTAGGAATTGAGTTAGGTAAATTTAAATTAGAATATAAAATTAAAAAAGGATATTTTATAAGTAATAAAACATATTGTTTATTAACAAATGAAGATAAAGTAATTATAAAATCTAAAGGAGTAATTAATGATAAATTAAATATATGGGGATAATAAATAAAGTTGAATACAAGTTCATTTTTATTAACATTCAATGTGCTTCGTTTTAATTAAATAAACACCGATCTTATTTGTTATACCTGATGGTATTCTTGATTCCTGTAAGGCTATTTGTAATTCATTACCTATAAGGTATTGATTTTTGTTTAAAATATTTCTCATGTTAATTTTTAATATATAAATTAAAGAATCTTATGTCTCTGAATAAGTTCCTTAAGAAAATTATTCTTATGAAGAACAAGATCCTCATTACAAACAGTAATAAATACTTGTTCTTACAAACAGTAATAAATACTTGTTTTTATATTTTTAGGTTTATCGCTAATAAAAATTAAACACTTTTAAGGTAGGATCAAAATATAACAAATTATCTAGATATAAATCCGTATAATCCCTAAATTTACCTTTTATTAAATAAACATGTAAATATTATTTACTATCTAGCTCAAAACCATCCAAAAATCATTCAACAACAGCCCAATGAAACTTTTGACTATAAAATTTATTTATATCTCTAAAAATAAACATTATATATACACTAAAAAAAAAATACACACAATATACAGTTATTAATAACTATGTTCGGAAGAAGAGAGACTCGAACTCTCAGTGCGAATGTTGCACATTAATTAGTAGATAACTTGCTCTGCCAATAGCAATTCTTCCTTAATAATTATTATATTATTAGTTATAAATAATAAAAAAAAATATATTTTCTTATATATATATATATATATTATTATTGTTATAAATAAAATTATAATTATAAATATTTTTATAACTTTAAATTTGAATAAACTTTTTATAATTTATCCTTAAATAAAATAGTTTAACTATTTTTTTTTTAATTATCGGGTTAAATCGGTCTTGATCCGACATCTCTATTCGTGACAAGAATAGCCTTTACCTTTAAGTTACCAACCCTATTTTTTTTTTCATATTTTACGGCTAGTCGAAATCGAATCGACACACTTTATTTGGCCTCCTAAGATTATAAATTTATAAAGTTAGAACTTTAATTTAATCAACTAAAACTAAATTTATTAATAAATTTCATTTAAAGATTATCATTAATATATCTATTTTTATTCATTTTTGATTTTATTTTTTGTATTTTATTTAACCCCTCTAATGTAAGATGATCTCCATTTTTTATTATATATGCAGCTTCACGGAAACATTCAAAATCTTTATATTTTTCTCCTTTTATTTTATATAGATTAAACATAGGAATTATTTTATGATATATATCTTCAAATTTAACAACTCTAAATTCTATAAAATTTCTTTTTACATTTCTTCAGGTATACCCACACCCTAGTAAATTTACTAGATTACTAATAAGTAATTGATCTCTAGAATGTTGGCCTACTAATATACGTGATGCTTTATAATAACCCGCTTTACTTAATTTAGATTTAAAAATATCAATACAAAAACAACCTTCAGCACTAAAAAATCCACTAAATCAATTGTAATCTATATCATTAGGCAAAACAATATCTGGTCTATCATTTTTAACTATTTCAGGAAAATACATTTTTAATTTATCTGAAACTCCCTTATTCAAATTAGTTTTTAATTTAAAAATTTCAACTATACCTTCTTAATTTAAATGTTTACCTTTTTTCATTAAAATTACAATATCTTTAAATATTAAAAAATCATTTTGTTTTTGAGTTATTAAAGGATATTTATCAAAATGAGGTATTATTGTTTTTATAATATCATTTAAATTAGATATTTTGTAACATACCATTTTTCTAGTATTATACAAAATAATATTACCAATTTCCCCAAAGAATGATTTTATTTCATACAGTAATTCTTTATCTCTAGAATGTAAACTTATTTGAAAACTCGGTTGAGTATGTCAACCTGATTTTCGATCTTTACGTTTATTCAAATATACTTGAAAACATCCTTCACCGTCAACAAAACCTGTAACTCAATTGGGATCTAATATATGTTTTTTATTCATAATTTTTATAGTTTAATCTATTATACACAATATAAATAATAAATAATTATTTAATATAAGATAATAATAATTAATTAATTATATTATTATCTTACTGGAGAAACCAGGAATTGAACCTAGAAAACCGACTTGCAAAGTCAGCGTTTTACCAAATTAGACTATATCCCCTAATAATGATTAAAAGTCATATGTTCTACTAATTGAACTAAGATCTTTATAAACATATTTGTTTAATTTAAATTAATTCTAATTAAATATTCTATTGCGATTCATACCAGATTTAATTATATATATTTGTTATAAATCCTACGACGTTAATAAAGATTTATTATTTAAACTATTTATTATTATTATTTTTTTTTATTTTTTTTTTAATCCATAATACTATATTAAGGCTCAGGATAAATTTTTTTATAACATAATATATTTATATATATACATTCCAACATAAAATTATGACTAGCTGGACTCGAACCAGCACATCTAACATGGAACGATAGGAGTCTACCTTTGACCTATAGTCATTAATAATAAATATAGAATATTTATTAATAATAAAATATACTATACAATTACAAAATTAATAATTTTATAATTTATTAAGTTATAAAAATAGTCTTCGCAAGTCGATTTTTTTTTCCACATTATATGTATGTATAATTTATTGTTAATCATTAATTAACTAGGAATCGTCGGAACTTGAATCCTAAACCGCGCCGTGCAAAATCGATGCTTTACCTATTAAACTATGAGCCCTATGTTTTTAATAATAAATAAATTTATTATGATCTTATATCACTTTATATAATGACTAACTGAATTTGAATCAGTACTTTTTATTTAGGATATAAACAGTCTACCATTAACTTATAGCCATTATATAAAATTATTATTTATAATATATAATATATTTGGATTATATTATATAGAATTATTAATATATGACTAGCTGAATTCGAATCAGCACATCTTATTCGGTAAATAAACAGTCTACCATTAACTTATAGCCATTTTTAATAAAAAAAAACATAAAATTAAATAAAATATAGATAAACTATTTAAGATTTATGAGAATCGAACTCATACTATAATGATTAAAAGTCATATGTTCTACCTATTGAACTAAAATCTCTAAAAAAAATAATTTTTATTAATAATATATATTAATTTTATTTCTTAAACTTCTCATATAATTCTATTATAAGATCATTCTCTATAATTAAGAAAAATTCTATTAATATAGAAAATAAACTTGAAAATGTTAATAGTAAAAATCAATAGTATATTCACGCTATACATGTTTTACTTCCATAACTATATATTTTCATAAAATAATAGTAAAAACGTTCACCAATTATTCTTTTAATAAATGAGATATCTCAATTTCCATGTATTACTTTATAATTTATATATAAACCAAGAAATAAGCCAACTAATATTCATCTGGTAAACTTTATTCCTAGATTACAACCTAATAAACCTTTCGCTATTTCTATAACATCTATATTAGAACTTGGTTTTCCTACAAAAAAATTTATAAACTCTTGATAAACGATGGATATTATATCAGGATCATTACATAAATATATTGCTAAATAGTAGGAAACAAAACTAAATATTTCTAAAGTAATTATTATTATTATTATCACCTTACTTTTATCCTTTTTAAATTGATAAATTAGTAAGATTACTAATAATAATATACATATACTTATAAAAAGATTAAAATATAAAAAATTCATTACTGATTCAATACTATCTCCTTCTTCAATTATAGAATTAGTAGAAAAAGGTCCATTTTTTGAATTATTATTATCTAATTTCTTTTGCACCTGTTTATTAATTGAATTACCGGATATAAATGCAAATCCACCTAAAAGCCCTCCAACTCCTATCCCTAACGCTTTAATTGTAGGAGGTAAGTTCCTACTTCTATATGCCATAGCTTTTATACCAGCTGCTGTTGTGACACTAATACCTAAGGAACTTAAAGCTGTCCCTACAGAATTCGGAATATTAATATCAGGATTTTGAATATTTATATTAGGATTGTCTATATTTATACTAGAGTTATCTACCTTATTTTGAATATTATTACCTGAAACTGTATAATTAATTTTTTCTCCCGATTGTTTAATCGTTTCTAAAAATTTATCACTATCACCTTCACAAAGTATAGGTAGACTAAAGGTTATTAATAATAAAATACATAAACCTATTATTAATATACCTATAAGTAATAAAATAAAAATATAATTTTTTTTTCATCATTCAATATATTTCAAACAATTAGTTTGAAATATTGCACAACATTTACCTAATTTTTCAATTTTTTTCATAATTTTTATACTACACCGATAGTGTATTTGACTTTTACATGGATAAATTTTAATAAAATTATCGTTTTTTTTACTCTTTTATAATTATAAAAAATCATAAAATTAATATATAATACTCTGTTAATATTAATTTTTTTTTTCTAAATAAAAGAAAGCTTAACTTTAAAGGTTAAGTCTATTTAATTAATGTTAAGAATAACATTAATTATTATACAATATAATATAAAATAAAAAACTAATGTATTAAAATACGTTCTTATTTTAATAATATCTTAAGGGAGGGGTATAGGAAAAAATCTGTTATATCTGAGTTTTATTTTAAATAATATATTTATTTATATTCATTTAGACATAAATTATATTTTCATAATATTTAATTAAAAAAAAATAATTTTTATATAAAACTTTACCAAATATAATAATGACTAACTGAATTCGAATCAGTATATCTTATATAATAAATAAGAAGTTTACCTTTAACTTATAGTCATTAAAATTATAATAAAATTTTAAAATTATGGAATTTTAATAATGATGAAAATCATTATCTTTTACCAATTAAATTAAAATTTATTAAAAAAAATTTAGTTATAAATTTTATATTATTTTTTTTTAATAATGGAAAATAAAATTTAATAACCTCAATAATATACAGATATATATAAAAATAATCATACAACATCTACAAAATGTCAATATAAAATACCAGATTCATATCCAATATGATGATGATCTGTTAAATGATAAGCTAAAATACGTCATAGACCTACCACTAAAAAAATAGTACCTATAATAACATGTAATCCGTGAAAACCTGTTCCGAAATAGAAACAGGAACCATAAACACTATCAGAGATAGTAAAAGAAGATACTGTATATTCTAAACCTTGTAGTCCTGTAAAAATTATAGCTAAAATAATTGTAATTATAGTACCATATAAGGCTCCTTTTCTATTACTTTGTATTAAAGAATGATGAGCATAAGTTATTGTTACACCTGATGATAACAATATTATTGTATTTAATAATGGTAATTCAAAAGGATTAACACCTTCTATACCCATAGGGGGTCATTGTGTACCTAATTCTACACTAGGTGATATAGAACTATGAAAAAAGGCTCAAAATATAGCTAAAAAAAAAAATACTTCTGACACTATAAATAAACCAACCCCTATATTTATTCCTCTTTGTACTGCATATGTGTGATTTCCATAATAAGTCCCTTCTGAAATTATATCTCTAAATCAAAGACCCATACTATAAATTACATTTATTATACTAATAAATATTAAATATTCAAATGATTGAAATCCATGCATAAATAAAACAGTAGAAGTTGTAAGAATAAATAATGAAATACTAGTATATATAGGTCAAGGAGAAGGTGAAACTAAATGAAAAGGATGATTTTGAAAATTAGATTTTGGTTTATATATCATATAATATTATAAATAAACAAGTTTTCAAATAAAAAAGATATTTTTTAATATCTCTCCTTCTATATATATAATTAAAGATTAAATATTATGTAAATTACATTTTTATAATAATATTTATATCAAAATCATTAAAGTAACTAGCAGTATAAAATTATTCATCAAAATATAAAAATATGAATTATTATAAAATATTATTTTATATAATTTAACAAATTATATTTAAATGATAAATATATGTTATATAAAATTTACATACTTAGATTATATAATTATTACTAATTATAATAATTATGTATTAATTTATTTTTTTTTTTTATAGGTAATCATGCTAAGACTATAAGTAAGATTATTTAAGTGTATAATTTACTATTATCAATTGATATCTTTCATAATTCACTTTAGTTCTCATCCATTTCTTTTAATCTAAATAATGATAGCGTTGAATTTAATAATGTTATATTTTTGGTAATCACTTTTGTAATTTATATTAAACTTTTCTCCAGTGACAAGGCTAATTATTGAATAATAAATAGAGGTAAAATTTAAATATATTTTAGTATTTCTCTATTTCCAATTCGCTCTAAATAACCTTAAAGTAGATTTTTTTAGTACAAACATAAAATATATAATATTAACACAGAAATTTAATTAAAAATAATAGTTTTATTTTGTTTGTTTTATTGTAATTACAATTGACCCTACCATTGCTAATAATAATATTATTGAAACAATAATAAGTCAAATAGAATAACTACTATACATTATATTACCTACACTAGTAATTTGAATAATATCAATTAATGAATCATCTCAACTATTACTACTAGTATATACTAATTTTTCAGAAAAATAATAATAATATTCATTAAAAATAGTAAAGAGATTTTTTAAATTAAATAAAGAAACTATAATTAATTGATATGTTAAAGGTATAATTTGTCCTATAATAAAAAAAAATAATAATACAATTAATACTGCTAAAAATATATAATTATTAGTTTCACTTAAAAGTTCAGATTTTCTTATATTTATTAACATTAATATAAAAAGAAATAATATAGATACGGCTCCTACATAAACTAATATATAGGATAAACCTAAAAAATCAAACCCTATAAATAATAAAAAAACTGCAATACTAGAAAATAAACCAATTAAAAATAAAACCGAAAAAATAGGATTTACACTAATAATTGTAAAAATACCAAAAAAAATAGATATTAAAGAAATAATATTAATAAATTCTATTTTTAAACCATTATTAGTAAAATCAACCATTAAATATATATTATCCATTACTATAAATTAATTAATCTCTCATAATTAAAAACATATTATAACATTAAGACAGGACTTTGATAAATATTTAGGAAGCAAGAGATTCGAACTCTTAAAAGTATAAGAACTATTGAGTTTACAGCTCAACCCATTTTACCTATAATGGAACCTTCCTTAAAAATAATAAAAATTATAAATTTACATCTTTTTATTAATCCGTACAATTTACATATTGTTATATAAAATATTAGTAAAATTACTAATTATATAACTATATATAAACTCAAAAATAATTTTTAACCTAAATTATTTTTTACCATATAAATGAATCAAGCTGAAATACAAATCCCTATTAATATAACAAACACTATAAAAAAAAATTCACATTATTGTTGTTTTTCTTCATAAATCTTATATTAAATAATAAACGGTTTTGCCGGGATACCATTTGCATCTAATAATTTTTTATAAAATGATTTTGTATTTTTCATAGCCCATACCTGGATTCGAACCAGACTGTTCTATAATATATAAATTATGGAACAGTGCTCCATAATGGGTTTGGTATATATTTATATACACTTTTTTATTGTTAATTAAAATTCATCCCATGCAAGTTCCCTTACATGAACCATATTTCGACTTAACACCAATCAAAATCATACATACGAAAATAATACCTACGTATATATAAATCTAATTATAAATATTAAAACATAGGTAAATCAAACTTATTGCACATATTTCTTTCAGCGCCTGACGAGTGGTTAGTACCTAGCTGAGATTAGATTCACCGTGACAATGGTGATTCACGATTACTAGTAATTCCTTATTCATGTAGTCGAATTACAGACTACAATCCATATTATATCCAATTTTAGGGATTAGCTCCATTTCACAATATCGCATCCCTTTGTTAAGGCATATGTGGCACGTCTATAGCCCACAATATTTCATAGCGATCAAATTTATCTTACAAATTTATATTAACTTAAAGTTAAAACGCAACATTCCATTATATTCTACCTCTATTCATACCAGATTTAATATTTATAATATTATTAAAACCTTCCGAAGTTAAATGTTCTTTGTTTTTAATAATATTAGCCACTTTTTTAAAATCTAAACTTTTATTTCCTAGTATAAGATATTTTTCAAAAAAAGGAATTATTTTATACATAATATCTGAATAATTAATAACTTGAAGATTTACAGAATTGTCTGTAATATAAACATATTTAATATTATCATTTTTAACTGCGGGTGGATTAAAATCAGTTGAATATCCTAAATTAAAGTAAGTAACTAAATATTTTATAAGTTCTACATCTCTAATATTTAAACCAACTGAAAATCTTAATTGAACTCTACTACCTAATTTACTAGTTTTAGAACTACTAATTTTTATATCAAAACTTCCATCTCCACTAGAAAAACCCGCTAATCAATAAGGATCGGTTATCCCATTAAAGATATATTTAGGTTTTTCAATAGGTATAATTATTGGGAAAGCTTCTTTTAAATTATTAGGTAGTCCTAAATTAATAGAAGCTTTTATTGCTACTAATTTTAATAAACCTTCTTCACTTAAATGTTCTTTTAATTTAATTAAATTTAAAGCTTTTTTAAATAAAAGATAATCAGATAATTTAGCTGTTATAAGATTGTATTTATCAAAATGATTTATAATTGTTTGTAATTCTTTAATTGATTCTACTCTATACTGAACCGAATTTTTACCATGTTTATGTATATTACCTACACCTAATGTAAATTTTATATCTTCTAATATACTAATATCTTTAATATGTACTCCTATAGAAAAAATAGCTTTAACTCTTCAATTAGTTTTATGATTAACATTTTGCAAAATTAAAATAGAAAAAGAACCTTCAGCGTCTGTAAATCCTGTTAAAAATCAAGGGTTTAGTTTTTTTATTTATTAAAAAAAGATAGATTTAAATTTACAATTTATAATAATCTCTATAGTTTTTATAGAAGTAAAATTAAAAAAAAATGGCTAGATAAAACCTATAAATTAGTATAGAAACCTATATTTAAATTATTAAATAATTTAAAGAAAATAAAATAAAAAATTGCTAGATAAAATCTATGAAAATAATTAGGTATTAAAAAAAAAAGAATTATTTATTCTTTTAATTTTATTATAAATCAAGAATTTGAGGTAAATAGAATATATTGCTTTATAAATTTGATTAGAAAGGATTTTGACTCGATAATTTCTTTCGAAATCCATTAGAGTATACCTTAAATACATTAAATTAATGTATTAACTACCGTCTACTCGTTGCTCTTTTACAGATTAAATAATTATCTGATTTAGATCCGCGATTACCCATTTTCTTTTCAGTTATCTTTTGACTTATTACCATACATGAGTGATTAATTCATCCACTTATAGCTTTTCAACTATAGCTTGGTATCAAAAGCTTTAGGGTTTTTCCGGAGTTTGATAGTTTTACCCGCATGATTGATTTCCTAGATCATTCGGCAGGCCATGATGACTTGTCTTAATCCCTTTTATAGTACCAATATAAAGGCGAACCACTTTATGTAAAAAAATAAAGTGAGGGTTTTCGTTAATTAAAGGAATTAACCAGATCTCACGACATTAACTAAAGACAGCCGTGCAGCGCTTGTAATAAATTAATATTATTCAAATTGTGGTAAGGTTTTTCGCGGATTATCGAATTAAATAACATACATCACTACTGGTTTCAGAAACGGTCTAATGATTTCAGTTTATATGTTGCCATATTACTCTTGAGGTGGAATGCTTACACTTTCATTTATAAACTAAATATATTATCTAGCCTATGACATTCATTATTTTCTGCTTGGACTACTAGGGTATCTAATCCTTATTGCTACCCAAGCCTTCGTCCCTCAATGTCAGTTTTTACATAGAAGGATGCCTTCGCCGTTAACAGTCCTTCTGGTATTAAAGTATTCTATCTCTACACCAAAAATTCTTCCTTCTTTTATAAAACTCTAGTAAAAAAATACTTAATTAAAGTTTAATTTACAATCTAGGTACCCTTTAAACCTAATAAAGATGACTAACACTAGTCTTCTACGTATTACCGCGACTGCTGGCACGTAATTTGGTCAAGACTTATAAATAGAAAATTGTCATTATCATTATTCTATT
>Ga0137394_10000232_pt1 | contig 39000 bp, 57 predicted proteins | sample czobulk116metaG_FD_108278 | JGI IMG/M metagenome (GOLD analysis project Ga0137394, IMG submission 108278) | Vadose zone soil microbial communities from Angelo Coast Range Reserve, California, USA - czobulk1.16 metaG | ecosystem: Environmental > Terrestrial > Soil > Vadose zone | place: USA... | reverse complement strand
TCCCAACCTCGTTCTCCACCACCTATCCCGAAGGGCGACCTTCCTCGTCCAATTTCGGCTCCGTCAAAGGATGTACGTGCGCGGTCATCGCTGAGCTTCACTCCTCCGAGGCCCATTGCGAGCGCAACAAAGGGACCAACTAATGCTACCCCGGATGGTACCGAATTGGCAAGGAAGAAACCATTGAAACAGAAAGGGTCACCCCCGGACAAGAGTGTACAAGTGACACCTACACGTGGTGGAGTTCCCGACGGCGATACATTGAGAACTCCTACCAAATCACCAATGCGCTACTCGGACTTCCGCTTACTCCGTCATAAAGACTCGACTTCGTCGATAAGAACAGATCGAGATTCAATGCTCTCTCTTTCTTCTGCAGCATCGATCCCCTCACTGACCTCCGATCATTCGGACACGGCGACAAGTTCTTCCGGACTCTCTTCTCCTCCCCCCAGTGTAAGTGGGGAGCACGAGGATGTGTTTAGCATTCTGTCGTCATCTCCCCCTTCGAGTCTCTCCGGAGGATCAATCAAGTCTGCGTCTTCTTACACTAGAAGTCCGGATATGAACCGCGAGACATTCCGCGTTTCTACGAAGCCACCGAGTTCTAAGAGCGCCCACGGGCACTCCCCGTCTCCCGATGCGACGTGTGCGAAATGCACTCTTCCTTTGTTCGACATGGCGCATGGCGGAAGATATGTCTCAGTACCCGAACCTTCCTCCACTGGCTCGCTCCCTAGAACGTATCATGCGGATTGTTTTAGATGCAGGATCTGTAATGGTTTGTTCGAAGAGAAGGAAGCCGGCCGTGCGGTCTTCGTACGCGGTGTCAGGGGCGCGTGCCACCTAAGCGTGAGTTCTCATTCTCATATGGGAAGGCTTTTCCTGAATGGCATTTTAGTGTGCTCCTATCGAGAAAACTATTTCTCCCAGGCCTTTGCCCGTAACCCCTCGTCTTAGTGTGCATCGACTCTCTGGGACAGCCTCGCAAGCCTCGAAGGAACAGCTGCCATCCGCAGGCTCACCTTCGACCGCTTCGTCTACCACTCCCTTATCTAGTCGATATTCCGCACCCCTGCAATTTTCAGGCAGCGTCTCGAATCCCATGCCTCGTTTTGGCACGTCGACACCTTGTCCTGGATGCTCCCAGAGCGTATCACCTATGGAACGTGGCGTCGTACCAGGTCCTCAAGGTCAGCGATGGCACTCGTCGTGCTTGGTATGTGGTGGCAAGCAGGCAAAAGGGCGCGGCGGGAGGAGAGTCAATGGCCTACCAGGTTGTAGCAAGCAGCTGGACAGTTCCGCCAAAAGGGACACTGGTGCGGGGGGTGTCTGGTGTCGAGACTGTTTGGTATGTGCCCTTCCTATTCGTACTCCCGCAGCTTTATGTGATCATTGACTCGAATTTAGTTGCTCCTTCCCCATGAGCTACGATCTTCCCCGACACGTTCGTCCCCTTCAAGGCCTAGGGAGCCTGATCCGGCCGCCAGTGCGGGATTTGATCGTGTTTTACCTCAACACACTGGCCTCACGACCATTGCCCGCCAATTTACCGGGTTGTCAGGTGGGACCGACACCGCTCTCGTTAAACATGTTACCGGCGGCCGCCTGAGCCCAACGAAGCAACTGGGCACCCCCACCAAAGTCGCCGTCCAATTTACAGGCGCGGGTTCGAAGGGAACTATCCGTCCCCGACCCAAATCTGCTATCGGAATGAGAGGTGAAGGTCGGGGGATGTTTTTAGTACAGCAGCTGACTGGGGGCGATGCTCTGTGAGTGATCGGAATTCGGAATCGGACAGTACTGCTTTAGGCGCTTTGTGTGTACTTGTGTATGGTATTATTAATAGATCCATCGGGATGAACGTATGAACAGCGATGCACCATGAGTTGCTTGACCATGGAGACCAGATTACCGTCCCTGTTTCGATCCACGGTGCTTTCCAACGTTGATAGCTGATGACTACCAGAGCTGGTCCGTATCCTCTCCTTTCATCACTCTCATCGTTCACTCTCGTATCTCCTTTCCTCAGTTCTCGTTCTTTCTCTTCTTCAGGGCTTTCAAGCTTGCCTGAGACATCAGCAGGCTGTTGTCACTTTTTCTTCACCGCAGGTTCGCGTCCAGGGTCGGTCCCCGCTCGTACAGCGGTAGTTGTCGACTCCTGTACCATAGCTGTGGTTCTGGCCGCCTTCCTTTCTACCTATAGCTTACAACAGAGATGCCATCTCCATCCCCGCGAGTGGGGATCGAGTTATTATCGCTAATTGACATTGGGAGAGGCAAGAACCTCGTAAGCACTGTGTCGACCGCTACGCTTTGTAGTGCCTCATGACCTTTTTTACCAGATTGACAAATTGCTAGCCGATATTCCTGCGTTGTCGGTCGGCCTACTCGGTTTCGCTACTTTCACGTTTTTCATGATATTGAAGAAAGTCAAGCTGTCAGTTTTCCTAGAAATCTGCGCGAAAGCACACTCTCACTTTTCTTTGTTTCGTCGCAGGGCCCCCTTTCTTATTCTCACATCTGTTCTCTTCCTTTTTTTTGCCGCGATACTCGACCTCGCACGAATATCGCTTCTACACGATAATACCGGTCCAGAGCGACACGTCACCAAGGGGGTTACTCATTCGCTCATCACTGTCCGCGAGGGTCTGTCCAGCGCTTCGGCTGGTCTGCGTTTCCTCTATTTCTGGGCTTTTGTTTCTCAGCCTCCGCTCTGCGAGCTGGGCACGGACTCTTTTTTACGCTTACACAGCGGGAGTTGGTTACACTGGGGACTGACAGGGAGGGTGTTGCGGTGGGCTACCCTTACATCCTCAATCGCAATACTGGTGCTCCAAGCCGTTTGGCGCCTGATGACGCGACAATCTGGACCTGTCTACGACATCGAAAGTTCCCTCGAGATTTCAACCTCGGTGGTCTATATAGTCAAGTTGTTTCTGAATTCACTGATTGTAGAGCAACATTGTCGGCGGCAAACACTCTGGCAGTACTCGGCAACATTGTTTGCCCTACTCATAAATTTGGGCGTCGGGATTGGGAACCTCCTACTCTGTGAGTTGTTCCTATAGAAGTCTGCTGGTTGAGTCATTGACTTGGCCTATGAAGTCTCATTCTCAGAAACCGCCCTCGGTCGTCTTCTACTCGCTACCGAGCTCTACATTCTCATAGTCTCGAGCATGATTTTTTCCTTCTACATGAGGGAGGTTACTGCAAACTCCTTACCCCGGTCCCGCGACAAACGGACGTCGTCGTTCCGCGGTCTCCACGGAACCATCTACGATAATGGCCTAGGTTTGGTCGGAGAAGATGGCACGAATCCTGTCGGACAAGATCAGAGCTCTCCGTCTTGGCTCAGCTGGAATGCATCGCAGAGGCATTCCAGCCAGATGATATCCACATACGGAGACGGGAGACGACCGAGGGCCGAAGAGGAGGCTGAACGTGGCGTTTATCCACCCCTCCCCAAGGAAAGAGGTTCTTCTATCCCAGAAGATATCCTATCGTCCAGTGTCAACTCATCTGCCATCGACCCCATTACCCAAGGGATTTCTGAGGGCTTCTCTTCACCCACTATTCGATTGCCCTCCGGTTCCGTGAACGACAATGGCAAATCATCTACCCCGACGGCGGCTGCTATGGCCACTGCTCCGGACTCTCCAACTCTTCCTCTTGGTGGAATCAGGGAGACGCGGGAAATCAATCGTCCTTCCCGGAGAGAAAATCCAACGAGTGACGGATCTATCGTTTCTTCCCGACTTTCTGGCTTTGAGAATCTATTGCGGGAGCAGGATGAGTTGGACAGGAGCATTGCAGCGGTTCGGGCGATGTTTGTACCAGGTCGAAGTGGAGAACTGCCGAGGGGCGCAAGTCCGGACACCGCCTCCGATCACCCTGAGCGGGGCAGGTTCAGAGAATCCTCAACTACGGCGTATGGGCCTACATCAGCTTCAGGCAGGAGTGAATTCTCCCTCAGCGTCTTTCCTGAACCACCCCAAGTGCCAATGATTGCAGAGAACCTCCGCAGAAGCGGTCTGCGATCCTCTACGGTGCCAGCTCCAACACCTACCCAATCGACTTATAGTATTGGAGAACAAGCCCTCCCCCCTGTCTCCACCGCAGAGGGCGATAACGTCGCGTTTTCGGCATCCGGGCGCCGCACGGAGTCGGCTGCAACGCATTACGATGTGACTTCATTCATTGGAGGTGTGTCCACCACACTTTTCCCTTCGAGACGTTTACACCTAAACTTCCTGCCATAGACCTGACATCCCCTGATCTGGGGTCTGCTGCTCAGATCGCGAAGTACCTCAAGTATTCTGACACAGACTCGGAGACGGAGGACAGCATTGATCTAGCAACCATCGTAACCGTCCAACGAAGGCCGTCAACTGGGGTGATCGCTCGGCCACAGGTTGTGGAAAAGGCCTCGCTCATTCCCGACGTTCCCGTTTCTGCCAGTGCTTCCACGCTGGCTCAACCGCCTGACCGTTCCGCTCGCCATCCTCCACCTAGGCCGCCTTCCCCCCCACCACCACCGGCATTCGCTCGAGCGCCGTCGGCGCGTTCATTAGTTACCCCAACCGGACGCGTGGGGTTGCCTCCCCGGCCAAAATTGGATGACAGCAGACGGGGAGATCAACAGATGGGGAAGGTCCTCAACACTCAACACCGCTGAATATGAAAAACGTTAGATGCTTCTTCGCTGTTACCATGACGGACTCTAGCACTCCTTTAATGTATCTTTGTAGTACTGTACTGTGCATCATCATTCGCCCCTTTTCGACTGTGTAATTGTTCTCCAGGCAAATTGTACAGAGATTGTATTACGTAACCCCTAGCTCACGCCTCTCCAGTTTGAAGTGATGCAGCAAGATGACCTGCGCAGAAGATGGCCATCTCGGGTTTGGTAGACCCTTGACCGACACGCTGAGGGGATTTCAAAGTTGCCTTGACCGTCGTGCCCGGGAACCAGTGACTCGGCCAGTAGACCTGGCCAGCAACCGAACCCGCTTTGGGCTATCCCAGCACACAATCTGATTGGACCCCGCTCCCGCATCCCGGTGTGTACTGACTGTATCTGTTGTAGGGACGTAGCTCCGAGTCGAGATTCTGTAACCAGACCAGATGGCGATCAAAAATCACATCAAAAACCTGATCTAGCCGTATCAACACGCTAGTGTTCATCAAGGGGCTTCCGCGCTTACAGGCACATCGTCCACGTGCACGATCAGACGTGAGACAGAGAGCAGAGTAAAGGGTAATTCCACGGATAAGTACGCTGTACGCTGCGTCCAATTATGTGTGTGTGTGCAGCCAACCCTGCTAGTGGCTTTCGGCGATTTCGGGTACAGAATTGAAAGAATCCCGGGCCCAAGTACTCAGGCTGTACTCTGCTCGTCCTGCTGTGATAGGTCGGGCACCTTGCCATCATCTGTTATGCTTGTCTGCTTGTCGATTGAGACCGACGGGATAGATCGTAGCTGTTCACCGGTAATTAACTAGCATGGCTCGAACTGAATCAGCACACGATTTCAACAGTCGTCCACTGGCAGACGCGGCAATTGTGATATCAAATAAGGGTCGGTAACGACATCGTGGTCGCCATCTTTGACCCAGGCAGTACATCGTTAGGCAACCAAACCAGTTATCCTGGCTATACCGTCGCATTGATGGTCTCTCTTTCAGTTCGCGGTACCGGGAGATATCTATCCAGTTTGAGGTCATCGGGCAGGGACCGACGTTGACTCGGCCACGCATCCACGTAGAGATACGGATTCGCGCCACTTGATGCACTGGCAACTGACCCTTCTGATCGGTAACTGCGATTCCGCTGTCGGCAAGCTGTCAACAGTACCAGCAAAGCCAGGGCATGGTGGTCGCAGTCCTTTTGTCTGCTCCATCTTTGAACCGGTAGGGGGCATTTCCTCTGATGATGGGGAAGAAGTCATGGTCCTACCGTGACGCTACGTTCGTCCAAGACAATCACGGATTCATGGGCCATTTTTGTTGGAGTCTCAAGCTCATTGCACTTTGTACAGTACTAGTGCAAAAATAAGGGCTGGGCCGCTTTTGCACCTGCACCTCCCTCCGATGACCTTGTTTGTGGCTGATATTTCACTGATTTGTAATAATCGATTACATAAATAATTTGAGAGATCGAATGACGTCATCTTTAATCGACTCAGCTGCATTCGACAGTCTGCATCATGGCCAGTTTTCCCGATTACTATGATATCCTCAACGTCCCAAAGGATGCCCCACCAGAGGACATCAGACAAGCTTACAGGAGGGAATCGTTGAAGTCCGTATACATCTCGCTATACCGTGGCTTGGCTCTCATCCATTGCTCCCTAAGGACACACCCAGATAGGCTCTTCAATGCGTCGATCGAAGAGAAGAAAGTAGCGACGGAAAGGTTTCAGGTAAGTGCGCCCCGCTAGTGGGTTCTCCGTCCCCAAATATTCAAAATAGACTTTGGTAATCCGTACAGGCCGTCGCAGACGCATACTATGTGCTCTCCGACCCGCAACGCCGCCGCGACTACGATCGATTATCCTCCAGTAGACCCTCCTCCGAGAGGACCAGTGATCCAAATGCATCAAGCGGCTTTTTCCAAACGTTTGCCAGCATGTTCAGCAGCGCCGCGGGCGATGGACGAGCCGGGACTGGCCCCGAGCAACCGGGACAAAGACCAAACGCGGAGCACGTATTCGGCGATGTTTTCGAAGATGTACGTTGCCTCCTCCTTTGTCTCCTAAAAGGTAGGAGGGGACACACTGCGACGTTTCTCACCTACCTTTTGCCTTTCCAACCAGCTTCTACGGCCGGAAGTTGAGCGCCATCGCCCGGTGTGGACGTGGCTCGGGGCAGCATGCGGTGCCGGTCTAGGCTTTATCACCGCCAACGTGCCCGGTCTCGTCGTCGGCGCATATGCGGGGAACCGTCTGGGGGCCATCCGGGATGCCAAGGGAAAGAGCGTGGCCGCCGTGTTCGCCGAATTGGGCGCCACGCAGAAGGCAGAGGTCAGTTGTCAATCGTCTGAGCTGCTCGCCGTACCTCCAATTTGATTACAACTTGCTTACAGATCTTACGCGCGCTCGCTTTGAAGGTGTTAGGTGTGGCTTACAGTTGAGCTCGGATAATTGTGGTACAATGTGGGATGGACCTGTTTATTCTCGGCGATTGCGTGTCAGATGAGGTGGAGGTTATGTCAGATATATCATAAGCGTCCGTGTCCGGGTTTGGGCGATCCCCGGCCCTCATGATGTTGACGAATTGTTGGAGGACAACTCGAGACTACTGGATGGTTTGAATTAGAAAGGGACTATCGGTATTCTACGAAATGGGATACAGTGTCATTACAGTAATGTGTTATTGTTCATCATCATTGGGTTGAGTCATTCTTTGGGCAGCATGTCGTAACCATCGGGAAGCAAACTGTTTCTGAGCCCAGACCGCACATGTGATGGCCGGTTACTTGGAAATACAACCATGCAAATCTTTGAAGTATGCAGAGAGATTATTAAGATGGACACAAAACTACATGGTTGGAGCTGATTGAGCGACCTTACCCTTGCATCTAACTCCGAGCGCTGGGTGTACCGTGTCACCTTGGGAAGGGTTACATGGCGATGGTCGTGGCAGGTGATATACTACATTCATACGTAGATAGCGGGAGGCTGAAAGAAGGAAAGCCACTTGCGCAGATGCTTGGGTAATTCTTTTGTGTATTTGGACTCGTTTGTGCACGGATGAAAGATCGAGTGCTCATCGGATTGCGGATTGTACAGTGATTGTTTGAATTGGAACGCAGGCGATCCAGAAGAGCCGGGTTGGCAATGAACGTGGGCTCCGATGTCCCACGTGATAATTAATGCATGTCCATTCAATTCCAGGCCTGGACTACCGCCACATCTCTCCGACTTCTGAAGCGCCGTCGGCATGAGTTGCCGAGACCCCAAGTGCCTCCCGGACAGCGCTGTAGTCGTTTATGCCCGCGGCACCGTTAGCTAGTGCGAGTGTCAGTGCGGCGATGGCTTTCTCTTCCCGGGAAGACGGGGAAGGCATGACAGGCGGTGGGGAAAGTGAGAGGAGTGATGAAGTGGAAGAACTAGCGACGGTGTGTGAGAGCCCCGGGGGAGCGGTGGGGGGAATATGCGGATAGTCCAAGTCCATATCACCGAGCGAACGTGCGCGCATTTTGGGAGGACTGGCTGCGTATGGAGAAGAGGCCCTTGTCACCACTGAGGATGTCTCATCAGACAAGATTAGTACGTCATCTTCATTATCAGAGTCGAGATCATCTTCCTCGGATGTGGCCTCTAAAGGGCTCGATGTCCGGGGAGAAAATTCGCGTCCGCGAGGTGATCCGTATGATGGGAAGGGCGCGCTGAGACGATGGGCCTGGCGTGACACTTGCGGGCGAGATGACTCCCAATCGCGCATACGCTGCACGAAACCTTCCGAAGCCTCTGTGATACTCTGGTGGAGTTCGCAAAGGGCATAAGAGTGGAGGGCCGAGATGTTTTGATCAGCCAATACAGGACGTGAATTTGGCTTGAGATAGGGCTGGGAAAGTGATGGGCGAGAGTTGCGCGGTCTAAGATCGAATGCGGCGGAAGTGGATGGGAAAAGGGGGGTTGAGGTGACCTCCGCTAGAGCCGTCAATCCCTGGGTGGGATCAGATCCAGTGAAACGAGGCTAGAGGCGAAGATGAGTGCGGCCTCGAAGAGAGGGCATACGTTAGTACGTACGGAGACTTGTTGTGTGCGAGGACGCTTTCGGCACCTCCAGGAATCGAGTTCCCATTGACGAGGAAGGTCCTTACGAGAGCGGGTGCGTTTGACTGAAGGGAGACATAGGTCGATACAGTGTTGATCACGAAGATTTGAAGGAGAGACAGAAAGAGACCTGCGTCGTTGATTTGGAGGACGATATGGAGACATGCAAGTGATGGAATCGATCAGAAGTCGTGGGTCGAGGTCGACCCGACTGATGTCATCCGGGACTTGCTCATTTCCATTTTCCCACGATCTTAACAATCTGACCATTAAAATACACACACTCCATTCTCACGACATCCGCCCTTGGCCCGCTCTCTCCCACCCTTCCACTCTCCAACTATCGATACGTTAACTGGGTCACGGCATTTATACAATCACGTACACTTTGCACCAGCTTTCTCCCCGCCCTCGCAAGTTGCGTCTTCAAAACGACGTGCGTCTTCGAAAGCGTATTCTCATCTTCCTGAAGAAAGGCACGGAGCACCGTGCAGAGATTCTTAGTCCACGGAGAATACGAGGCCCAGGTCACTTTGAGCGGACGGGAGTCGCAGTTAATGTTTTCAACAAGAGGGCCAAGAAGGGATTACCCAACGGATTGCCAGCCTGGCGCATTAAGGCCATTAATGCTTCGCAAAGTGTTGGAGCCACAAGAAAACTCAGAGGGGCTTCATCTGCAATATAATGCCCAGTGAGGATTAAATTCAGAACATCTCTCAAATAGTCCCAGATCTCGACAATCGTAGATGTGTGGAGACTTTCCAGAGGTTCTCGGGTCAATACACAAGATGCGAGACACGCTGAGCAACTTTCAGTCACAGGTCGAGATTCTTGCTGAGGTATGGGGACTTACAAGCCATAAGGATGTCTGAACGTGGACAGGAAAGAGCGACTTCCCATGTTAATTTGTGGAGCCCCATGCTAGCGGACTTGTTCGGCAGGATGTCACCTCGTCGGCCGTCAAGGGAAGAAACAGCAATAAGGAAGTGACAAGAAAAGCATGATGTTTCGAGCCTAGACGCATATATTGCTACTGTAGAGAGGAGAGCCGAGACCGAGGCTCCACAATTGAGGAAGGGTGCAGCGTTACAGCAGAGCGTAAGGAAGTTCATAACCAGACGCGTCGCTTGTATCGCGTTTGATGTTAACGGCGCACGCATTTTCGCAGCGGAAGAAACCTCCCTTTGTGAGAACAATAGGCGAACAATGACAGGATCAAATGTAGTACACACCTCTCCAAAGCTTCAATGGCTGAACAGGTATCAGTATCGTCAGCACATAAAGGGCCGCACATACTATTTTCCAACAATGGAAGAAAACGTGATTGCTTGTCGTATTGCAGTGTCTGTATGGCAGTTTGGAGTTCGCCTACATCTATATGTGTGAGCGCTTCAATGAGCGCTTCTTGGGCTATCTGATCCGTGAGATGTAGACAGAAAGTTTATGCATATCCACTCTCACCATCCAGGCTTACGCCTTCGATCGTGCATTTAACAAAGATACAGCAAATGGATTTAATAAGGGTCGGCGTCGCCTTGACCTGCCAGGAATGACAAGGGTTGAGAAGTTGGGCAATCAGCCAGCAGGATCGATGCAGTAGATTCGTCCACATTGCCGAGGTACTCCCCAACTCCTCACGCGACGGCGAAGTGACAATATGACTCAGCAATTGCTTTGGTACATCTGTTAGGGCTTGTGCGTTGGTAGCAATGAACGACGCACGGTGACTACGATTGCCGCATCGGAAGAAGCAGATTTTGCAGCACATAAGAGCAGCCTCTGCCAATCATGATGGCGCAGGCATCGCATGCGCAGACACAGCGAATCAGCGTGACATATCCAAGCAGTAGTCTAAGCCGTGGTCATTGATTACAACAAGAGCAAATCTGGGTTTACGTGGACCTACCAGCTGAGTTATCACGTCGGTATCCACAAATCTAGTATCATTCCATACGACCCAAATCCAAGGCACGACTCGTCCCCAGCAGAGAAGCACGATTTGAGCGCCATCGGGGTGACCGAACGGCAATAACATGTTTCCGGGTGTTCCATGAGGATCAGGATAAATGATGGCACGTATGAGATACAGGACTTCCTGAGGAAATACATAGGGAAACTTGCATGGAGTCCTCCCGACAGAATGATTTGTCTGTTTGACCACCTATATGCATTGTCATTTCCCCCGACAGCAGGGTTATGTCACGTACGGCATACAAGACCAGGATCATCGCAAACGCGATCCTGTCGCGGAGGCTCCTGCCAGGGTAAGTTTCGTCCCCTTTGCGCTTGTGGACGACATATTCGTCTGGAATTAACCTTGATAAGTAATTTCGGATGACTCTGGTCAACCAATTCGGTGCCAACCTGTTCCTGAAGTCAACACGGGAATCACAAATGCACGTTGCGTACATACGTGTCAACTCTTGGTTTCATCCCAGAAAGTTGTGGATGAAGAATATATGCGGCAAATATAAGCCGCAAGGACAGTCGGAGTGATGTACATGAAGCCACGTTAGACGTGAGGAAGTCCAACAGTTCAGCCCAGGTATCTAGATCTGAATTAGCAAGAGATACGCATAGGCTCAGATCGGTTTACAAGGCAATTGGGAAGCAGCCAGGATTGCTTCATTTTCCCTTTGACTGGCGAGCGTGCCCTCCATACCGTCCACGTCAGCGGTACCGCTGGCAATGTATACAGATGCCGTGGCAACATTTGCGAGTATTACATCAACCCAGGATACGACGGCGCCTTTGATGGAGGCTGAAAGGATACCAACGTAAAGGAATTTACGCCTATATGCAAGAAGCTTAGAAAGGAACCATTCGCTCGCTGAGAACAAACGAGTGAAAAGGCGAATGCTAGATGTGACAAGGCTACCCACTGATTTCCTTGAGCACTTCTATCAGGTCATCGCGGTCGCGCGAACCTAGAGTTGCCATTTCGCGAAGGGCATATACTATGGTGCTGGACGCTCCCCGGATAGTGGTGGCATATGTGGTATCCTGACTAATTTGCATATGTTCTCTTCAAACTAGTGTGTTGGGTTACCTTTACGAGAAGACGCATGTCGACAGTTTTCAGGTCTTGGAGAGCAGCATGCACATCTTTAAGATTTAAGCGCTTATCCGTCCGCACTGATTCGATGCTTGGTGACGGTGCCAGCCGCGTTGGATAGGAAGTAACATCGGAATGACCTACTTCCGAATCTGTGTCAGTTGCGCTGTCCATGTTATGATACAGACGCAGGGATGGCGACTGAAGTAGGAAGATAAATTGATTATATAATCTACGACCACATCAGAGGCCCCGAATTGAACTTAACAAAGTCGTTACATTCGACTGCGATTCGAGCATTTCACCACTCTGAGAAAATATGGCTTCAAATGCCTCAGCGGATTCAGCGCTCTGAAAATCCTACATTTAGCGCACGTGAGAGAATGGATGACAGTTGGGTCCCACTGACCTCGGGGCCGTGATAAGTAAGATTTTGCCATTCCTCTTCTTCTTCAACTCGAAGGGACATGAGCAACTCCCTTCGCATCACGGACATCCCTCCTTGTATATCCCGGCCCCCTTTCTCCTCCGCTTTGCGGGCAGCAACCTGGACCTCTTTGGCTTCGCCAGCCGACTTCTTCCCCTTTTTGGGAGCAGAAACTGGGGGAACATCGTCGGGATCGGGAGGTGGGGAACCATCGCCTGAATCGGAATCAGAATCTGCGCCACGGGGCCGCCGGCTTTTACGATTAAGAGCATCGAGATAGGTCAGGGTTGGTCGTAGTTGATGAGTCTCGTCGAGGGGATGTAGATGTAATGTTCCTGGATGGTTAATGAGCTTCATCCGGGCGAAATAAACGAGCAATTCACCATCACGAACAACGCCCAGCATGTATGCACCAACGTGGGGAATCTCCTCACTCCTGTATCGAACTTCGGATAGGCGAGGCTCTTCACCTTCCTTTAACTTGCTTCCACTAACCTGATTCTTCTCATAGTCATCTTCCATCCTCTCTGCCCCTAGTTCCTTCGACCTTTCGGCGTTCCATACTTCAGGACGGGGGTCAACCGGGACGTGAACTTCCAAGCGGCGTGCAGTAGGCTTTAAGCGGGCTCGGATACGTTTGCCACTAATTGCCGCAGAAGGGGGGACGTCGAGCGGGCGATTAAGGAGGGGAAACTGGTGCAAGTGGAGGTTTGGTGCGAGATTGTTGGAGAGGTGAACAGGTAGCACGCTCACGATACGGTCATTTGTGTCCATTGCATCGTACAGTACAGTCGAGTGCTGGAGATATGAGACACGAGCCCGGGCCGCCTCCGGTATGGATCAATATTATCAGATAGCTGCCTCCTCTCCATTGAAATCAGATCAGCCTCAATGGCTGGTGGGTCTAATGGCGTATAATATCTAAGACTATAGTCTCGCTGCTGCTTTGCTCTGGCCGTAAATTTCCAAGGATGACGAGAGCCATCTCCATCCATCTTTCTTGGGATCCGGTCAATGACTTCTTTTGCAAACGCTCGCTCAACACTACGGCCAGCTTGTGTCGGAGGGCTTTGAGTGCCAAGTTTGTCTTTGCAGGGATGCGGAATCTGATCTTGCGGTCTACGAAGGCAGCAGTGTCTGACACAAGCTACAAGCGGGATTAGACAACGAGAGCTGAGATGAAACCGAACCAACCTTGAAATTGCAATCTCCGCAGAGTAAAAGCAGAGCGACATCATCCACCGGGCCTGTCTCCCAGACATATAGCTTTTTGGAATGCCTGTAAGGCCCTCATTCAGCAAGCGTTATTCTTATGAAGATGGTTACGCACATGATGGTGAAGAACGCAAGGTAGTTTACTCCAAAGTCTTGGGGCCTTCTTCTGAAGTTGACAGAAGAGGGATGGAACGCAACGGCCTGAGAGTTGATGGTGGAGAGCTGTCCATTCGTCTGATCTATTTTGAGTATTTTCGGATACAGACCCGCCGTCAGAGCAGCGTTGATAAGAGCGTTGTTCTCGGAATGTATATCAAGCTCGGGGGGCAAGAACATGAATCTCGTCCGAGACCGATGGAATCGTGCCCTGGAGTAAGAAGGGTGTAAGCTCAAGGGTTCTCGACGGGGTAGTACAAACACACCGTGAAAGCTGCCTCACGAAGGCCTTGTCTGCTTGGATGAGCCTAGCGTCGATCAAGTACCTTGAAGACATCCAGGTCATGTCATGTTACAGTTACAAATGTTCTAAAGGTTGCTTACGCAAGGAATTGTTGCCGAAGCTCTTCGATCTGCTGCAGATTCTGAGGAAGGTTGGTGAAAGGTTGTTCTATTTGACAAACGAAAGGGCACACCTGCCGGCTGAGAAAATTCGTCTTGCAAAATTTCCGTTCCGTACTAGTACTTGAATCGGAGGAAGCTCGCCGCCAACTTGCGAATGCATTGTGCATCGTCAGGAAATCAGAATTATCTGCGATGCCATTAAATGAAGTTCGAGTCCTTAAACACTGACGAACCACTCCGGAATGAGCACTTGGCCCTATCCGCCTCCTCTTCGTGACCGAACGGCGTAAGGAATGGGGACTTCGAGTTGAGAGTTGCAGCGATGGTAAGAGCAGGGTCTAGACAGCGGAAAACGGTTGCCATGAGTAGGAATTTACCAATGTGGACGTCAGTTGGCAGAGCACTGAGCAGACGACCCAGAGGAGTAATATCCTCATCAGGCGTCAGTGCGCGGACCTAGTACAGTTGGATTCAAACCATGAGTGGCAATTATTAAATGAACATTGATCAAGCAAACCTCCACAAGCGCAGACACGGCTCTTTGGATGTTCACCGGGGATGGAGGGTCCAGCGCCCGGGACAGTACATCCTCAATAGACGAGCCCAGGTCGACCTTCAGGATTTTGATGCGAAGGGCAAGATCCGACAGGCTCAATCGCATGAATTCGGGATCAGGTTGATTTGCCAACTGAGGGATGTTGTGGTTTGGTCGTCTGGAAACCTGCAACAAGGGGACAAAATCGGCTTACTCGTGTATCATGACGAATCTTAGTAAAGAGGTGTAAGCATAAGCCTTCCTGAACTCTGCCCGACCGGCCTCTTCTCTGGGCGGCGTTGCTCTTCGCCACATACGTCTCTACGAGACGGCTTAACTGCCGTTTCTCGTCGAACCTGTGCCTGCGTAAGAAATTTGTGTAGGTGCTCGGCACGAACGTACCTCATTTCCTTATGCTTTCCGGAGTCGATCACGCAAGTGATGTCGGGGATGGTAATTCCCGTCTCAGCAATGTTCGTGGCTGAATGATACGTCAGCCGTGATCGTATCTACGCGCATTCGCCAACCTAATACAATTTTGCGCATGCCAGGGGGAGGCACTTCGAAGACCGCGGCTTGGTTCTCGCTTGAGATGGATGAATGTAGGAGATATATCACGAAGTCGTGGCTGGAACTAAACCGAGCGTGTTCGACTAGAAGATCGTTAAGGCGACGTATTTCCGCTATGCCGGGAAGGAATACGAGAATTGCTGCGGAATACTTTGCGTAGGCGGGTTCAAAGCACACGCTCTCCAACAAGCGCATAATCAGGTCGTATGGAATTACACGTTCATCGAGTAGATTGACGGTCGAAACAGTTTTTGGGGAATACCGCGTTTCCAGCTTGACGTCCCTTGGTGCTGCCTCGTCGTCGTCATCGGACTGGTTTGCGCCCACGGCATCTTCGGACCATTCTTGGATATTCTTCCCCTTAAAAAAAGAGTTATTGACTGTAAAAATCTCAGAATCCAATCCTGGAGGGCAAAAGGCAACAACAGACAGCGCTTTGCGTAGGGTGACGTTTCAGTTATCGACCATTGCGTGAGTTCCACGGCGTCTTCTAGATACTTGACGTCGACGGGGAATGTTCGGCCAGGAACATGGACCACTGGGCAACCTCCAAAATACTGAGATAATTTCTGAGAGTCGACTGTTGCAGACATGAGCACGACCCTGGAATACGCCTTCATCACGTAACGTGTCGAGCCAATGAGGGTTGAATGTCCCACCTTAGATCGGGCCTTTGCACTAGCAATGCCTTCAGCACGATCAACAGAAAGTCTGATTCGATGCTTCGTTCGTGGACCTTTCTTCCGTTAATGACTGAGGAGATAAATGAATTTCGGAGAAACGCGATACCTCATCGATGATAATATGCTGGATCCAACCAAAGGTTATCCTGTCAGAACGCTACTAATCAAGGAACAGTTTCCGCCCACCGTAATCTCGTTGAAGGCGATCCCGCTGTCGCCCTGTTTTCCGTCTCCTTCCAGCATTCGAATAGCGATACCATAAGTGATATACGCCAGCCGCGTGTTGCGTGAAATGTAACTTTCTAGGCGAACGGAATACCCCACGAGAGAGGCAGGTGTGCCAACTGCTCCCGGAGTGTCTCCCAACTCTTGAGACACGCGATGAGCTAGAGAGATAGCAGAGATCCTTCGAGGTTCTGCACAATAGACTTTGCAGGATTTTCCACGAGAGAGTTGGTCTTCAAGTATGAACGCTGGCACTTGCGTAGATTTCCCGCTGTCGGACATATCGGTCATGGAAAGAAGATGACACTGTTCAGGCGAACGAACCATCCCGTTTCGCCGCTCAAGACAAGGACTTGGGATGTCTCAAGTTGTTGCATAATTTCGTTTCTGTATTGCGCGATGGGTAGTTTGTTTCGCTGAGACTGCATACAATAAGATAACACGCCAAGAGAAATGCAATGTCCCGAACTGACTAGCATATCCCTGTATAATGATGATGACTGCCGAATCTCGAAGGCTTGCTTGATTTGAGCGGAAGTCTCCCTCTCTCGAAGATTTTTTTCCGAATTGGCATGCTCAGTGATTCGAGTTACCATTCGCGAACTTTTCTCTACAGTCTGCGCAGCTGAGCCATACTGCCGAGATGAAACACTCTGGGACGAACCTTTCCTTTATCGCTCCTCGCTTCGATAATCTTCGTTAATTTGGACCAGATCGCTCTATTTGTAGCATCATCGGAAATCTTTCTTATCGCTTCGAGCTCGTCCCAAAGGTCGCGAAAGGCTGGTGCCAGAAGCCGGAAGAATGTCTGCCCAGTCCCACGCGCAAGGCTGCCTGAGGCAAAGCCCTCGGGGGCAGGGAAAGTGAGCGCATGTAGCCCAACCGTCGCTATGTATTGCTCCGCCTGAGTCATATCGAGGCAGGCCACATCTACCATCGACCATTCGCTGACTTTTCCTGAGCTCCACCGCACGCTGAGAGAAGCCCTTTTTGCTCGACTGGAACCAGAGACGCATTGGTATGTCGTCACGGCAAAGCTATCTAGCTTGTCGATCGCTCCTTGAAGAAAAGCCTTGGACGTCCGCTCAAATTTTCCCTTGGGTAGAGGCATGTCTCGAACTCTGATAGTCACCCCAGTATCTGTGACCACTGTGGAAGGCACAGCGTCAAGAATCCCGAATAGCCCTCCGTCTTCTTCTACCTTCGAATCGAAAATATCGTCTGAGTCCTCACTGACCTCCCTAGGTGGGCGAGGCGAAGGCGAAGGATTGGATTCGGCTGGCGTTGAAGGACAAGATTGTAGATCTGCAACCCCAGGACTGCCACGAAGGCGAGCTTGGAGGGCTGCCGCCTCTACTCTTTGACGCTCGGACCGGTAGTGAGCCTCGGCCTCCCGCTCGTCAAAGTGATAGAGAGACTTCACAGCCTGCAAGCGAGAGTGTAGGTCCTCGATGAGCGTATTGGTCGGACCACCTCTCGCGTTGCGCGCTGCTGCGGCACCGTCAAGCTCCAACTTGAGGCGAGCGTAGTGTACATTCGGGTCGTCACAACCATCCAGAGGCGCTGTGGATGAGGAAGAGTTTGTGCTGCGTCTCGGTACAGCAAATTTTTTGTCGCTCACCAGCCACCCGGGTCGAGCGTTGTTGTGGGATCGTTGTCAATGTCGGTCCAGACTCGCGTAGATTGGTTCGAGAGCTGTTCACAGGAGTCTGGGGTTCTGGGGATGGCTTAGGTTTTGGCGTTGGCGCATTGCCGTCCGTAAATACTGAGTCCCGATCAATTATGAAATGGGACAAAAAATTCAGAAGGCGCCAACTTACGAGCATGTGGGTGAAGATCTTCATCGGAACAGTTCAAGAAAAGCTGCGAAGGGACGTTGCGGGTGAGGGCTACCTCGGGAATAAGACCACGTACCCATTCATATGCTTCCTCAAGGTCGACTCCGTCGACAGATTCGAGGCAAAGCAACACGGTTTCCTCCGAATAACCTAGGCGTCTCAGCACACCGTATGTAGCCCCAAAGCGAGTGACTATGTTTTCATCCGATATATCAATCCACTTGGGAGCTGGCAAGACATGTCAGCCGGAATACCGCAGGGAGCAACGACTGACATCCATACCCTTGCCATTCACAGAGTCGCGCTCCATTGACAGGATCTCACGAACAACATTCGCATCCAGATCCAACAACGGAAAAGTATTGGAGAATCGCCTTTCCGTTTCGATGGCCTGAAGAGGTTCGCCGAATGAGCAAGCGAGTCCAGTCCTCCCGCAACGTCTCCTCGTACCTTGACCGTTCGGACGATTTCCTTCTCTACCCTTTCCTGCAACTTGTCAACCAAATCTTGTAAAGATCGCTCCTCGGCATTCTGAAGGATAAGAGCTTCGTCTTCGACGGGTTCATGTGTTTGAGCAGAGTGTGGAACTTCGGAGGACGCGGATTTCCCATTCGCGTCGTGTTGACTGGGCGGCGGGGGCTCTGGCGGCGCCTTTTTCGGTATGGACGTCACAGCGAACCCGCGAGCGACCGGCTTTAGCTGCGTTTTCTTCTTCTTCGGCATCGTCAAAGATACGGATCAGTGTGGAATGAGCACAAGATACGGGCGTTACGAGAAAGCCAAAAGAGCTGCTGTGACTCAGAGAAACTTTGCGGTGCAATTGTGAGGAGACGCTCCGCTTACTGAAGAGACAAATATGAAAACAGGTCAGTCAACGAGCCTCACGTTTGACAATAGTGCACCAATGACCCGATCACGGACAATCGCGTAGAGTGATTGGGACCTGTACCCACGGGAAAATTATATGACCTACGGAACGGCGTGCAATACAAGGTGTTACGTGGTACACTACTGTAGAGTATCATCTATGACGAGCAACAGATATGCGAGCGTGCGGTATACAAATTCGACGACACAAAGCCTAGATAAGGGAGTGATTGCGATGAGTTGTGATTAAACAATGTCCTGTGCTCAGGAAGAAACTTGTCAAAGAGAGACATCCCTGCTCTCCATGGCGGTCTTTCGTCTATTTCCCCCTTTGGAAGTAGATTTGCGACTTCGACTTCCCGTGGTTGCGCCAGCTCTGGATCGTTTCTTCCCGCGTGTGGACTTAGGCGTAGCCGTTCCGTCTTCAACATCCTTCGCCGAGTCTTGTAGGCCTGATTGCGTGGGTCCTGAATGACCGAAAAATTCGTCGCCTTCCTCTGTCCACAAATCTCGAGTTGGGGCCGCCGGCGTCTTCGACGTTCCTCCAGTGTCTGCGGTGATCGGACCTGGTACACCGCTATCTAGGCTTGCGAGCTGGTCTTCGTTCAGGAGGAGCTGAACAATTTCACTAGGTTTGGTTGCATCGGTGAACGTTTTGTTTCCAACGACGATGTCTTGAACCTAGAAACCAATCAAAGTTACTTATGTGAGGTTTTGCGATAAAAATAATTGGCGTACGTCTTTCTTGACACGGGCAAGTTGCACAATGCGTTCGTCAATGGTCCCCTTGGTGATGAGACGATACACTGTAACTTGGCGTGTCTGTCCCAAGCGATGAGCGCGGTCCATTGCCTGTGCGTCGTTAGAAGGGTTCCAATCGTGGTCGTAAAAAATGACGGTGTCGGCGGCCGTTAGGTTGATGCCCAAACCTCCAGCTCTAGTGCTCAGAATGAAGATAAATATGTCGGACCTTGGGATTCTCTCAGTGACAGCCCGTGGACATAAACAGTTGGGACATTACCGTGTCTGCCAGTCCATCACCATATCTCGACGATCCTCTAACTTCGAAGAGCCATCCAGGCGGAGATATTTGTACTGACGGTAAATCAGATATTCTTCCATGAGATCCATCATCCGAGTCATTTGGAAATATATCAAAATACGGTGGTCGCCAGCTTTAAGCTCTTGGAGAAGGCTATCAAGGCGAGCGAGCTTCGCCGAGTCGTAAACCAAGCTCTTTGCCTCTGGGACACGCATTTTTGGCCCTGGTACTTGATCACGGGAAGAGTTGGCGATGAGCCCCGTGGAGAGAATGCCGGGAACCAATTGGGTGTATCGGGAGGACGACTCAACGTGTTCACTAAGAGCAGGGGTGAGACCATAGAGTGCTAGAGATTCAAACGGTGCTTCGAGCAAAGATGCTTGATGTTCCACAAACGTTCGGTTGGGGCAGTACAAGGTCACTGGTGGGGCTACGGCGGGTGGAACGAACCACCTTAGCCCTGGACGGGACAGTAAGGAACCGAGCCACGAGGAGGAAGCGATATCACGGGGACGTGGCAAGCAACAAATATCCGACGAAGGCAGTCGGCGATGTCTTGGCAGAATCAACCATGGACCGTCGTCACTAATTCGCGTGCGGCTGTGAGATCTAGGCTAAGAAGTACAGAATAGAGCTCACATGAAGAAGTCATTGTCCAGGTCCTGAGCCCGTTCCTCCTCAAGTGCAAGTAGACACCTTCGGAAGGTGGGAGATTCGTACAACTCGTGGGTTTCGCTGGGAGACATCTTCAGGAGGGGAAGGAAAGAAAATGGGGAAGCCACTAAAGGGATGCTCAACACATTTCACTAAAGTAGAAGATCACCATCGAAACTCACCATCGTCAGCAAGCGAACGCTGGATCCAATCGGTCTTCCATATGTTCATCAACTTGTGCAGAACACCCTGGCTTTGATTTATGGCCATCCCAGGTCCGTCATAGGGAACATCCTTGAGTCCACCATCCAAACATAGCAACTCAGGGATAGAATACTCAATGGGACTCCGGGTCGAGTAAGGAGCCATGATGAGGTCGCCTTGCCTGTTTAAGGGTCCAGACCTTCCAAACTTGGAAAACGAGTATGAGGCCTTGATGTCCGCCCGCTCGAATAACTCGGGATGGTTGCAGACCTGAAAACGCATCAGCGGCGTATAATGCTACGTCGTTCTGACCGACAGCATACCTTACGGAACTGCATAACGAGATTCATGAGGGATCTCGCCGAGTCGGCGTCGCCAATGTTAGCAGCTTTTTCGAGGAGATCGGCAACAGAGACATTTGCTTGTAATGCTTTGTACATCGCACGCTGGCGTGCGCTGAGATCAAAGTAAATGTCTTTTTCGATCTCCAATAAACATGAGAATCACAATCACACATCCTGGGGGAAAATCGGCAAAGTACCTTATCGCTTAACTCGTTTTGAACGTTGCGTTTGACACGGCGTAGCATGAATGGTCTAAGTATCATATGCAGACGACGAAGCTGATGTTCGTTGAGTTTGCTGCCTTTATTCTCGGCCGCATTCTCGATGTCCTTAGAGAACCACTCGTTGAACTCGTCGTGAGAATCAAAGAGGGTTGGCATGATGAAATGTAAGAGAGCCCACAACTCTGCGTGCCAGATTGTATCAACGGACAGCCCCGGATAGTTGAAATCACACACCTTGCATAGAGTTCTGTATTGGCGTGCCGGTCAAGAGCAAACGATTCCGACAGTGAAAGCCAAGCAGGGTCTTCCACCTGACGCTGGCAGCGTTCTTGATATTCTGGGCTTCATCTAGTACCATGTATTGCCACTTGACCCTCTGAAAGTACTGCTGATCTTGAGTGACCTGTCAAGTCATCAGTGCACGTCATTGACTTCGATGGGTGGCGCACTGACCAGTTGGTAGCTCGTGATCACAACATGGAAAGGAGTATCTTGGTTGTACGTGATTTCCTTTCTGCTCCAGAACTTCCTTAACGTTGTACGATCTTTGACATTACCCCAATATGGCAACGCCTTCAGCTTTGGAACAAAGCGTGTAAGCTCTTGTTGCCAGTTATGGAGGGTTGATGCTGGCGCGACGACAAGGAAAGGGCCCCAGATATCATGGGTCTCTGCGAGGTAAGCCAGCAGCGAGATAGATTGAACCGTCTTTAGGAAAGGGCGTCAATAGATGTACGCCCAGTAGTTGCAACGGTAGACTTGCCTTTCCGAGACCCATTTCGTCCGCCAGAATTCCATTGATCCCTTGGTCGTACAGTGTAGCCAACCAGTTGAGACCTTTCAGCTGATATTCCTTCAGCTGAGCCATCAGCATGCGGGGCTGTGCGATAGTAAGGGGTCCACTGAGGGAAGTCGGGTTTTGGAAGTTGAGTTCATCCGAGTCCACTGTGGCGCTGCTAAGTAAAGAATAGAGCTATGAAAGAGAGAACCCATACAGTCGACTAAAGGTGCCCTTCCCGGCTGCTCTTGGTCTTCGTCGTCGTCTCTGACGTGAGCCTGACTTTTGGCTAACTGCAAGGCCTGGTTCGTCTTCCGCTCCAGAGCGACTTGTGCGTCGAATGCTTGCACACGCCTTTTCGCGAGTACCACAGCTTCTTGTGCATTGCGACGGGCATGTCTATGAAGGTTGGTGTGATCCGCTGCCTCGAGAAATGAGAAGAATGTTTCCAAAGCTCGATGACAACGCACCATCATCGTAATCAATGTCAGTCAAGGTAGCCGGATCAGCGACCTCCATATCGGCACCAACCGGAACCTCCCCATTTGACGTCTCACCCTGAATCTCTGCAGCTATTCAACGGTATAAGTTTGGTTTGTAAAAGAACAGGAGAAAGCTTTAAGGGATGCTAACTCTTGAGCTTGTTGCCCACGAAATGGCTATACAACTCCGTCTGACTGATGAGGAACTCGAGCTTGCGAGCTTGCCGGGCGACTTCGCGCTTTTCCTCTTCAATCTTCGCGCGATCTGCTGCTTCCTTATTCTCACGCTTACGGACGTCGCGTTCTTCCTTCTCGTTTTTCTTCCAGAACACAAGCATCTCGCGCATAAGACGCTTGCTTTTCGCCTGCACATCTTTGGTCGCCTTGGGGGTACGGCCATATGGTCGACGGGCCTGTAACGATGCGTAGGTGGCAACACGCTTGGACTGGACTTGACGTTGTTGGTAGCCCAACCCGCAATACTTATACACCTGGTGAAATCCTCTTAGCGATAAACGAGGGTTGGGGGGGGGGGAACTTGCCTTGGGAATCTCTCTGCGTGCAATGTTCTTCCAGATCTTTCGTTGAGACTCCTCGAGTGCTTTGATGCGCTTCAGCATCGTGGTTTCGTCAACCTTCTTGGCCTTTTTCAACGGCGGGATAACCATATCCATCTCGAAAACCGTAGCAGACGTTACGGTAAGCGTAGGGGATGGAGGTCGCGAACCGCCGGGGGTAATATCCCCAGCGACGGAGGCAGGGGCAGATCCAAGTCCCAGTGTTTCCAAAATCTGTGGGGCTAAAGCATCCAGTTTCCGTCGCGCGGAAGGTCGCTTCCGAGATCCTTTCGGAGTGGCAGATATGCTGTCGACGCTCTGCTCCCGATTGCCCAATTTACCCTTCCCTTTACCCTTCGCTTTTGTTTTGAGCGCATCTGGTGCTGATGCGATGGAGCGTTGATCTTCAGCGATGGAGCGTTCAAGATCAGCGGTAATGTCAGAGTCTCGTCCGACCCTCCGCTTTTTGTTTGCACGACTCTGGTCTCTTGCGATAGGAACGTCCAGATCGCTGCTGCTGGCATCTGAGGCTGCATAAGGTGGTCTCTTGGCTTCCCCTGTCTTCGTCTTCCCCTTAGAGGGGGTGGATGGACCAAGGACTGACTCTTCCAACTCCCGAGCAGCGTCTTCCGCACCGTTTTCTTGCACACGCAATCGTTGCGCTGCAGGGGAGTGGTCACCGTCGCGGAAGTCATGCCCAGGGGAGGCATGTGGTAATGTGGAAAGGAGCTCGTCCTCTACGCTCTGAGGCTCACGTGCAGGTTGTGGAACAAAGACAGGGATCCTGTCGAGGACTGCGCTGTACCGCCCGGATAGAGCGTTCATGAGCGTGGCATTGGATTCCTGGGCACGCGTATCACGCATTCCGGTTATTTTTCCAGATGAATCAAGAAAGAACTCACAGCAAGATTGCTCTCAAAGAAATCTTCGATCATCCTCCTGCGCCTCCGCGTTTCGAGCATGTAATAGCCGATCTCTGTATACCATATATCCTCGCAGTCGCTCAAATCTGAGGAGGCTAATCGTAGTTCCGCCTCGGTAGGTTCGCGCGACACTGGCGCCGTAGTCTCGGGCTCTGGAGAGTCAAGAGGCGGTGACTGAGCACGGACATGCCTGCCCCGCGGTGGTTGACGGCGTGAAGGGTGCTTGTGAAACATGGTCAATGGAAAGTACGTCAACGATGAGATGGTATCTACATACTCGTCTGGTCGACGGTGGACGATAATCACCATCGTCGTCGGCTGTTCGCTTCCTCTTTTTGTGCACCATACTCGACTCATCGTTCTTGCCGTACTGATATTCTTGTACAGAGGACGGGGACGCCTCACGAGGAGTTTCCGCGTTGCCATTGTGTGCACGGGAAGGTTGCCTCCATTCACCCACGTCATCCCAAGCGCTAATGTCCTTGTGCGCGCCGGACCGCGAAGCAAAGTCACCGGTGCGCCGTTCAAACGCGGGACTGGAGTGGGGGTGGCGGGAAGTATGGGGGAAAGAGGGGGACGGGGAGCGTTCATGGCGAGGAGAGATTATGTTGGTAGACGGTGGGGGGTTGTTGAAGGCTTGATGAACGGGAGGAGGCGGAACGGAGGCCGGAGCGGGATGATCATTGAGAATCCTGCTGAGTGACATGGGTGGACGAGCAAAGAAGGGGGAGGGCACTGCCGAGCAAAGGTGGGAGCGTGTGCCTCGTGGGACAGCTGTCTGCCAACACAGCAAAAGATTAGTAGGAGGTGGATGATGATACTGAAAGAGGCAAGTGGCGGGGTGGGTGGGGAGGAGGGGAGGAAGGGGAGACAAGTTGTACGGGTGAGGAGAGGGACTAGCACCGCTGGCAGAGCGAGGGGCTCATGGGTGGTCGTTGACGCGGAGTCGCCGTTTTGTTAACATTCAGTTCAGGTCTGGTCTCATCGCAAACCGGGTAATTTCCTTTCTCGTCCTCACTCGATCCTCTTTCGGCTAGCCACGTTCGCTACTCTCTACCGTACTGCTCTAAACATCATCCGGGTACAGCATCAACTCAGGCCGGACCTTCGCATCAAATTCCTCTGCCGTCAGATGTCCAAGCGCAACCGTCGCCTCCTTCAACGTCGTCCCTTCCTTGTGAGCCTTTTTCGCGCACTTGGCGACATCTACGCCAATCCTTCAGCAATGTGTCATGTCCGCAACGATCAATGAGCCTTACTGTCGTAGCCAAGGTGACTATTCAGTATCGTGGCCAGCATAAGTGATTCATTCAACAACGTGTTGATTCGCTTTTCGTTGGCCACGATCCCCTCCACGCAATTTTTTGTGAACGACCGAGAGCCGTCCGCCAAGAGTCGAATGCTTTGCAGAACGTTCTTAATAATCACCGGTTTGAATACATTCAACTATAGCGTGTCAGAATCTGGTAACCGCCCTTGACAATACCCCTCACCTCAAATTGTCCGTTGGATCCAGCAACGCTGACAACTGTCTGGTTTCCAATTACCTGTGCCGCCACCATCGTCAAGGCTTCGCACTGGGTCGGATTGACCTTGCCAGGCATGATACTACTCCCAGGCTCATTCTCGGGAAGACTAATTTCCCCGAGACCGCAACGAGGGCCAGAGCCCAGGTAACGGATGTCGTTTGCGATCTTCATCAATGAGCAAGCAACGACGTTGAGCGCGCCGTGAGCCTCAACGAGTGCATCATGTGCAGCAAGGGCCTCGAACTGGTCAACAACAGGTCCAGTCCAGAAAGCTAAACAAAGTCGCGGGCCGAAAGTACCTTGTTTGGAGCAGTCTTGAAGGTGATGCCAGTAAGCTTGGATATCTCTTCTGCAACTTTCACATCGAACCCTTTCTTTGTGTTCAGGCCCTGCAGGTCGAGTCAGAAACGATCAATCTTGCACATATAAGTCACGCACAGTACCGACTGCAGTGCCTCCTTGAGCCAAGAAACTCAGGCGTGGAATGACGTCCTTGATGCGCTCGATCCCATTGGCAACTTGCTGAACATAGCCACTAAACTCTTGTCCCAAAGTGAGAGGCGTCGCGTCCTACATTCCTATGACGTCAGGGATTGCTACATTAAGGTTCAACTTTCCTCCTGGCTCGCCTGCAAGTGCGTTCGGCCGATCTTGATAATGTTGTCGAAGGACTTGGCCTTCTCGTCAAGAGTGGCACGCAACCCCTCTAGGGCAGGAAGTAGGCTATTGGTAAGCTCAGTAACGGCCGCGACATGCATGGCTGTTGGGAATCTTCGCAGAGATATTAAACCAACTGGATTCCTCGTGAAAGAAGTCATACTCACGTATCATTACTACTCTGGCTCATATTAACGTGATCGTTGGGATGAACAGGCTTCTTCGAGCCCAATTCTCCACCAAGGATTTCGATGGCGCGGTTAGAAATGACCTATACGACGATTAATTCCCAAGTCGAAATAGTTGTTCATGATTGATGAAACGCACCTCATTAACATTCATGTTGCTTTGGGTTCCCGAACCGGTTTGGAACACGACAAGGGGGAAGTGATCGATCAACTTTCCGGATATCACCTTGCATGCCACGTTAGACGAGTCATCACATCATACATTGACACGAACGCACATCATCTGCTGCATCTTGAATGGTTTTTCCAATCTTAGGGTCTAGTCCATAAGTCACATTGACTATGGATGCTGCCTTTTTTAGTACGCCAAAGGCCTTAATCAGCGGAGGAGGAAGGCGTTCCGTTGGGCCGCCAATGTCAAAATTCTGCAACGAACTGCGCATCATCATGAGTACATGTTATGATTTCATGACTATTATGAGACCTACCGTTGGGTTTGCGCGCCCCAGTAACGATCGGAAGGGACCTGCAGCTCGCCAAATGTGTCCTTCTCCACGCGAAAAGACTGGGATGACTTTTGTGCAAGGTTAGAAATTTTGACAAGAAGGCATACAAAAGAGACGTACCATGGTGAAGGAGAAAAACCTCTGCTGGCACAAGGAGAGACCTCGGGATCGAGAATACACGTGCGGTGGCTAATACGACCAGAATGGAGTTGAAATCACATGAGCAAGAAAATTCGTCGCAAGCTGACGCGGTAAATCTCACAAAACGGGGTATCCGAAGAGACATGGCTATACTGTATCGAACCAAAAAGAAAAAAAAAATGAGATGAGCGAGGAAACCAGTGTCCGTGACAACAAGACAGAATGAGCTCAGGTTGTCTTTCCCCTTAAAGTAACTCGTAACTCGACACGAAGTCCGTAGACCGCTTAAACCCCAACGACATGTGATTCGCATATGGCTAATTTGAAGCACGTAGCCCTGCACGTCCCTCTTTCATTGACCCTGCTAACGTCCATCATCTGCTCTTCCAGCGATGGCTAATGTTGCATCCCAAGTAATCCTCCATCCAACTTCTAGTGCGACCCTCAAGGTTCTAGGCACCACCGTGGGCCGCGACAAGGTTCGGAGTTTAGGCCCCTCCCGTGTACCCCCATCCACTCAGCAGCGGATCATAGGTATACAGAGCGACGCAGTACTTTGCACGCTTCTTCGCGTGGTATCTCATTTTAAAGGGTCATAAACTTGAAGCTGTCCGCTGGAATGCGTTGAAAGGCCATCTTGCCCTCGCCCGGAAACGTATGTCGTCCCTTCAAGTCTTGAAAGCTAGTCATGGCTTATGCCACCTTGTTTAGTTCTACGCCTTGGGAAGCCGATGGAACACCTGCAGTCTGCCCTTCGTGCCGCGCAAACCACGGGTGAACTCAAGGAACAACTTACGACCATCGCCCGGCAGCTCAGTTACTTCGGTTACTTAACCTATGATACCGTCATATGGGTGGGTGCACACAGTGCTCACGCACGACCAGCGTGACGAATATGTTCTCCCCAGGCCAACGCTATCAAACTTATCACGTTGAAGCCAGAATTGGCCCAGAAGGTCCAAAAAATCTCCAACCGCTTCTGGCTCGCTGGCATCTTGTTCAGCATCACTCATGCTGTATTCAAGGTGAGTTTTCGACACGCGTAACACGCGCACTCGTAGATGTTAATTCATATTCTGTGGGTCAGGCAGGTCGCTTGACCAGAGAGACGCGTGAAATCCGTGGTCTTGAAGAAAAGAGGCTTGGTGAAGAGAATGCACGTATATCCCAACTCCGAGCGCTACACACGTAAGTCTATCGCCTACTTGTGCATGTCGTCCTTCTCACGACATTCCGTAGCGCACGGGCAGCCACGCGTCAACAGTTCATTCTCGACATTCTCGACGTATCGCTCCCTGCATCGAACCTTGGTCTGGTGAACCTCAATGATGGCATTCTCGGTATATTCGGGTAACGTATACTTGTCCTACTCGCCTTCACAGCGACTCTGACGTATATTTCACAATAGCTTAATTAGTTCCGTCTTAGGGCTTCAGACTCAGTGGCGGGCAGTAAATGCGAAGAAGTAATCGACGATTCAACTAACCAGTTGGAATCAAATGTCCAGAAAGTCGTGATTCTGCTATGTCTTCTAATAATGTATCGTTATTGTGAACGCAGTGGAACGGCATCACATCAGCGTAAGAATCGACCGAAACGTTACCCAGAGTTCTCACCGTTAGTAATCATGAAATAACGTTACACTGACCTGGGTGGACAGACAGATCCTACAGCATGGCAAATGGCCAATAGATGCGGTCTTCAGGAGTAGTAAATCATACCAGTCTACGAGAACGTTTACGCGACCAACGATGAGACTCATATGACGGTCACAAGAAAAGACTTTCTAGTGGGTGCAAGCGTGGGCAGTTACTGACGTGATTAGCCACGGGATGATATATGGCGAAGTTGAGCAGATAAACTAGCTCCCCTGCTTTGGACACGAAAAGCGAGTTCAATTGTGGCAACAGATCATGCGTTGTGACTCCAGATAGATATGCTCTGGCCAGGGCGCCTTTGGCAACGTGTTTGACATCAGCATGCGCCAGGATTAAAAAGAATACTTCACATAGTGATCCGCTATGGTGAACCAGCACGGGCGCGGGAGGTTGAGACGAAATTTTTGCCGGTGCAACTCGGATATGATGTACTCCCAGAACAAGCATTGAGAATCAGGTCTTGGGCGAGAAGCATGTCTCTGTATCATGGGAGGACACAGGAAAGTTATTAGGGGACGGGGATCACAGCTCAGGCTCTTCCACGATACATTTGTCTCGCCTGGGTTCGACAGTAGACCAGGCAAGCCAAGAGCCTCACAAAGCTTGTCGTGTTCTCTCTTGCTTGTGCCATCCAAGAGAGATTGCGTTTCGACCGTCCAGGCAGACCTCCCTGGACCAGTTCGTGCATGAAAACTTGATACACATACTACTCCTAGCGTCATGGCCCAGCCTCCATGTCTTCTGGAGGAACTACGATGGTAGTTATTTTTATTTTTATTTATTTTGAAAGCGCTTACCCTTTTGGGGTATTGCCGGGCAGCGGGAGATGAGCATCAACCTGCCGGCTCTGGTTGTGAGGAAAAAATGCATTTACGCACACCCCTGCAGGTGGGACTCAGGTTATGGGATCCCTCTAGGGGCTTGCCATTACCTCATACCCACTAAAACCTCACAAATAAATAGCCAGTCGTTCGGGAGGTCTCATTGTTTGCTTGAGACTTGTTCCCAAATGTTTACTACTAAACCCTTTCTCATGTTTTATCTGTGTTGCGCGTTGGTGTCTCTCGTGGGTTGCACGGAGTCACCGGACCGAGTCTATCGAATCCCGGATAAGGTGTTTCTCACGGCTGATGTAAGCCGCGTTCGCATCTGCCACGTCACCCACTTTTGTAGTGGGAAGGGTGGGCTGTGAGGGAGGTTTTGGCTACAATATTCGTATAATATCCGTGGTATGTGGGTAGCAGCAGCGCTGCTATGTCTGCCAGTAATTGGCTCAGTATATTTGGGGCCGGGATATCCGAGAGCGTTGATGTTCGCTCATCTTGCCCGGTGTGGGAAATCTCGCCATGGTGGTGGTTCGAGTTTCGATGGTAGTTATTCATTGTGCTCATTGCGTAGCCGGAGGTATTCGTCCCGCACAAGTTGCATGCTCTCTGGTCGTGTGCTTGAAGAATATGAGGGGCCAAAGTGTACAGATTGAATATAATACGCACAACTGGTGGACACATTCCTGAACGGCCTTGAACTTTTCTCTACAGGCCCAAGCAACTGACACGGTACGCCCGGCAGCGCACGCGGCAAACGCTACAGAGAGGATGACATTCAGCAACGATAAAGAAATTTACTTAGAGCGTACCTTTTACTAACTCGTCGCATTCCTTGAGGGCATTGGCTTTTGTCGCTTTGAAAAGTGTATCCTCCTCTCGTCGAGAGAGCGTGCTCATTATTGGTGCGGACAGGCTAGCGGCCCGTAGTTCCGTGGCTTATGGACGAGGTCCATCGGGAAAGCGGAACTTGACTGGACTGTGGAACTTTCGAAACACAATGTTACTCGTCCACATACACTCGCGTGTCGCGCGTGTCCCAGTGGTAAGATATGTGCGCTCGCTAGCGACACCTGCCACGTCTGGGCCATCTGCGTCTAAGACGACCACTTTCACAGCGACACTGACAGAGGGCCCTTCGCTGGACGACTTTATTTCGGGCGATGTCCCAGAGCGTGTCGTGCTAGGCAACAAGAATACGTACGTGATATCCACTCGCTGAGGGACAATAACCTAATTGTTCGTACACTTGACGTAGCCCTCGCTTGCCTTCCTACCTTAAGACCTCCATCCCGACTGGTGCATCGTTCAACAATATAAAGAAGGACCTCAGAGGGTTAGGGCTGCACACGGTGTGCGAAGAGGCACGGTGTCCGAATATCGGGGACTGTTGGGGCGGAAAGGAAGGCGCAACCCCTGAGGAGAGCAAGCGTGCAGCGACTGCGACTATTATGGTGGGTTTCTCATTACCTCTCAGCTTTCAGCGGTCCAATTACCAATCAGCTTATGGGCGATACGTGTACACGAGGGTGCCGTTTCTGTTCTGTCAAGACGTCCAGGAATCCACCACCGCTAGATCCACACGAACCGGAGAACACTGCTGAAGCAATCAGCCGTTGGGGTTTGGGCTATATAGTTCTCACGAGCGTCGACCGCGATGGTATGTATTCGATCTCTCTCTACTTTTATGCACAAGATTAATTGAACATGCTACACCAAAAGACCTTGCTGATTCTGGAGCACACCACTTCGCGGAAACGATTAGGAAAATAAAACAGAAGTATGTGGCATATTCTGAACGCGCGTAGATGATTTTTCTCACGCAGTGTTACAAGAGCACCAGAAATTCTAGTGGAAGCGTTGACAGGAGACATGGCTGGTAATCTGGATCACGTATCTGTGGTGGCGAAGTCCGGCTTGGATGTGTATGCCCACAACATCGAGACGGTTGAAGCTCTCACTCCATTCGTGCGCGACCGTCGCGCGACGTTCCGACAGAGCCTTGGTGTGCTAGAGCGTGCCAAACAAGATGGGGCGCGCGTGACCAAGACAAGCGTCATGCTTGGTGTCGGAGAGGCCGAAGATCAAGTTGTGGATGCCCTCAGAGGTCCGCTAATTTCTCGATTCGCACCTAATCGTGTAGTCAATTTCGGCTAAACGATCAATAGAACTTCGCAAGGTTGATGTTGACGTCGTCACGTTCGGCCAATATATGCGCCCCACAAAGAAGCACATGAAAGTTGACCGTTACGTAGAGCCTGTAGAATTCAATCGTTGGAAGCAAGTCGCTGAGGATATGGGCTTCTTGTATGTGGCGAGCGGGCCTCTAGTTCGCAGCAGCTACAAGGTCAGCGTAAACTCTCCCTATTCACGGTTCTCTATTTCTGATCTTCCTTCAGGCTGGTGAATACTTCATCGAGAATGTACTTCGCAACAAGGGAGCGGAGAAGCGGTCCCAAAATCTTGTACCTCAACAAGCGATGACAAACTACACGCTCTTTAAATGACCTACATACTTGTCCCAGAAGTAGAGTTTAGAATATACTTATCCCTCTTCTTCGGGGATCCACTCTAACTTGCATGTCCACGTCCGAAGTACGAACACTACGGCATCTGTTCATGATTTACGTGGGATGTCCGTCCCGATGTCCGACTTACGCCAAAGTACAAGACGTTCGGTAGGAAGTAGAATACCTCTCACTCTTGTTTAATCTTTGATGGAGCCACAGCAGAAAGTTGTAGGGTATTGCTTTGGCAAAATGTTGTCGACCGGCCATGATCACTCAGTTCGAAAACAATCAGCTCTAGCACCCATCGGGTACGCTCCCCACGTCGTGTGGTCTAATCACGCAGGGTGATGACTGTCGTGTGAGATGGATTCGTGTGGCAGCCGGCCGGAGCGGCAACAAAAAATAACGCTTGTTCGACCGGATGGACGGAGTGAGGGTGGCTCGGGCCTGCCTGTGAAATCTCCACCAGGAAGGGGGCCTCATGTGGAGGGGGAAAGTGGGGAAACCCGTCTAACGAATTTCCGTCAGGTTTCACGGTATAAGGGATACACAGGCTGGAACGGTGGAGCCTTGACATCATCAATGTCATTTGCGAACGGCGGCATTTGTCAATGGGGCGAAGGCTGGAGTAATAGGGAGACAAGTGACTCAAATAAAATAAAAAACAGATGATTCAGTTCTCGGACGAGGAGGTGTGTAAATGGAGAAGGGACACCGAACATGGAGAGCCCCTAACCCAATTCCGAGCAGCGCAACTGGTGTGGAGGTGAATGTTCCCGCGAGCCTCGTTTCGGAGTTAGCCAGTAGTCAGCCCTCTCCAAGTGTATTCCCCATCCTCGGTGCCACAACTACCCCTTGCATTCCGCATTTTGGGCTGTTCAGGCGACCACTGGTCACCGCTAGCTTACCTTTGTGTAGATTCCAGGGGGCTTGAAGAATGTTATCATGTATCCTCTTCACCCCGCTTTCCCTCCCGCTCCCCCAGGGACCCCAGTTGACCATGCAGTGACAAGTCCTTCGTTCTCAAGAAGATTACTGAATATTCGTCGCCGGATAGCTGCAAGATACTGCGTTCTGCTTTAAATGGTGCTTGGCAAAGAACAGGTAGGCGTTCCCGGGACGAGCCACCATGACACTTGACGGAGGACGATGATCAACCAAGCGCAGGGCCTACCCATTCACTGGCTGCCTTCAAGGAAAAGGATCGTAGATTTCTCTGTGTTGTCACTCTCTCGTGTAAGTGCAAGTTGACGTAGCCTTTGAAAGGACTTCAATGACCACCAAGCTTGGACCACGGACGGCAAGGGTGGGGCCCCTGTTGAATTTGTTCGGTCTAGTTCCAGCTGTTAACACTTTGGCTTGGGTATCGCCTCTTTTCTATGGCCAATATTGCCTTTGGGATGATGTGTTGCTCTTTGGTCCATCATCGTCTATCGCATCTTGCGGCTAGAGATATGCAACGATATTACGTCACTGCGTAACCTTAGGTAAAAGGACCGACTCTAGATGTTTCCCGCTGTCTGTGGCACCCTATGGCATGCATGGCAGATCAATATTAATCTGGCAGGGGTCGTGTCGCACCTTTGATGGCATTATATCCAGAGAACATGCCACTGTCGCCAGGCCGCTTTACGCTTGAGTTCTGAAACATCATGTTAGTGCATGGAAGATCCTGTTCTCTGCTGAAAACAGACAGAAATGATTCTGATTCTCGTGTAATAGTTAACAACGTGCATAGCTGCCAATTGCCGCGTCTTCTTATGGATTAATGGACACGGCGACGAGTGATACCAGTCTCCAGAGACGGACGAGAACGATCACTTCACCTGAAGTCCAAGTCAGCTGCCGCGGCGGGAGGAGCACCTTGGTCTTGGTTTATCCACGAGGCCTTCAGAGATAGCCAGAGGGCTGTTGGACTTGCAGTGACATGTCGGGTATATGTCAAATGCAGCGCTGACGGCACAAGAAAGCTCTCGGTAATTGGTGAAACCGGTCAAGGCCTCGTGGCGAAGTATACGATTTCCTATTCGCTGCTTTCTTTGACCCGTGCGGGTACGCCGCTATATAATATATCCAATGCACCCGCCCTCCCGCAACACGCCGCGTCGCTTCCCTCCTTACCACTTGCCGTAAAGACTGGACATTCTTGAGACCGTGACCGTTCAGTTTCTTCTGCACGCCATCATGCTCGAGTGGGTGGGCCAAGAGGCGACCAACAGTGAAACATCCCCATTTTCTCTGGAGGCGAGGGACGGAGACTACGATACCTATCTCTTCTGGCCCTCGCTCAGCAACGGGATGGGGAGCCTTAATGAGTCGTTTGTGAGGACCAACCATGTCGATTACTATTCAGGCTGGGACACTGCACCCTCGGTATGTCCTGCATACTCCTGTCCTGTTGCCATGTAAATATTCACACCCTACAGTCGCCACTCTCGTTGGCGCCGCCATCTGTTTTTCCTTCTCCCTCACCGTGCGGGGACGAGACCCTCGACAACGGCTCCTCAAAAGTTCGGCGTGACGGTGTGCAAGAAAAAGGCTCATTCCCCAAGTATTCTAGGACGTTTAACATGGGACTCCTCCTCACAGTGCGTCGGTTACTTGCCTGGCCAACTTTCTTCTCATTTTCTCTCCCGGCGGAAACAGCGGGCGGCGCGTCATGTTGATCGTGCGGTGCAAAGTGTGGGGATCACGCTTCGCAGGAATAAACCGAAAGGACGAGCGGTCGAAAATGCGCATACATTTGATCGCTGACCCATGCGAGACGTGGTAGTTATTTGACTTGTCACGGACATTTAGCGTCGATTTACTCCATTTTTAATGCATCACTGCCTATTTGTTTGCTCGCTGTCGTTTCTACATATCTTAATCAAAGATTCCAATTCCAGGTAATGGCCTAAGTACTGGGGCGCACCAAATATGAAAAATAAAAATAAATAAAGAATCAGAATCGGCAAACACCGGTCCTGACTGTGAACTTTATTTCTCTGAACTTTGATTTGACATTATCATCCAACTCATCGACTTGTTTTGCCTGCACTCGCCTCTTTCACAAAACAATGGTACACCCTTTCCCCTACAAGAAATCGTTGGTATACTTCTGACGGTATAAAAACAGGATTCATCAAAAGCCCCTGTAAAACTTGCCCGTGTCATCAAGGTTCCTTTTGTCTGCTCCATTGGCCGCGCATTATCTCTCTGACGCAGTTGTGTCACTGGTTGCAGGTCCTCGGGCGCACTGGCTCTCGCGGTGGTGTCACGCAAGTTCGTGTCGAATTTTTGGATGATCCCACGCGGACTATCATCCGGAACGTGAAAGGTCCAGTGCGGGAGCAGGATATCCTGGCTCTCTTAGAAAGTGAACGCGAGGCACGGTGCGTGTATCTTCATATACTTATGCCCCGCGTTGTATAACCGTCACACAATCTAGCCGCCTCCGTTAAAATTGCATTCACGCCATGTCCTACTTCGTATCCTCATCATGCAATCCCTATTGTAGTATGACAATGCAGTCTTGACGACAGTGACCAGGCCACTCTCCTATGCCCTCCTGGAAATCAATCTGAGCGTCTGTGTCACGTACTTACCCACGCCAGGAACATTGTAGGGTTTTCCTTACGGTATCAGACCACATGAATTGGATGCGCTATTCTAAGTTGGCGCGGTCGGGCGTCGTCGTCTTGTCGGGATTGAGGGTGGTTGCATCGTCCCAAGTACTAGTGGTTCGGCGATGCCGGGATTTTGGCACAACTACGGCATCATTCGGCTGTCCACTTGACCGTAAAATTTCGTAAAAATCTAGAAAATTCCCGAGCCTTGAGACAATGAAGGTTGAACGATAACAATGTCCAGAAGGGCAGCGTATGTTACGCTGTTGACGAAAAATTCATATCTTCCAGGTGCATTAACACTCGAACAGTCCTTGAAATCTGTTCAGTCTCGATATCCATTGGTCGTATTGGTTACTCCAGCACTGCCCCAACGCACCAGAGACGCCCTCACCAGATGCGGTATCCTCTTTCGAGAAATCCGGCCTCTACAACCGGATGTTGGACACGTCACCGCTGAATGCGAGGAGCGATTTGCGGATACCTGGACAAAATTAAGGTATGCTGGGTTGCACGAATCGATTTCCGCGAGATGATACAATTGTACCGAAGGGTATTCGAACTGGTCGAATACGACGTTCGTTCTCTCAAACCTCTTCCCTGTATGCGCTGATGGTTGAGCCTTGTTTTTCCCTAGCGAGTTGTGGTGATGGACTCTGACATGATCGTCCTGCGCAACATGGACGACCTGATGGAGATAGATTTACCTTCGGACTGGATAGCAGCGGCACATGTGTGCGCATGCAACCCTAGAAAATTGGCTCATTATCCGGAAGATTGGTAGGTCAATTCTTTACATCTACCTCCAGCCTGCATCGACGAGAGATAGGATCCCTGCGAATTGCGCATACACACCCCTCAGTCACCCAGATGGCCACTCCCAGCCCCTATCAATACAACCGTCCAGTCCTCGTCCGCGCACACTTCTGAACTCAGGCCTCGTCGTTCTTACGCCTTCTGCAACGCTCGCACGATCGATCGTATATTTCCTTCGCACCTCGCCGCTGGTCCCTACATTTATCTTCCCCGACCAAGATCTCCTCACAGCTTTCTTCCAAGGGAGATGGAAACCACTGCCTTGGGTATACAACGCGTTGAAGACGCTGAGGGCCATCCACAAGAACCTATGGCGTGATGAAGAAGTGCGGTGTCTTCATTATATCCTTCCAGACAAACCGTGGAAGGCAAGAGTCCGGGAAGGCGACCCCGTCGACGACTTGACGGAGCTGGACAGGTGGTGGTGGGAACGTTTCGACAGGTTAGTTGGCGAACTGAAGGATGATCCCGAGACACGAGAGTTGCTTTTGGCAAACGTCGCCAATTAGATTGTATGTCATTACCTCGGTCAGAGAATGTACCGAACTTGGATTCGTCGTTTCAATAGAAAGTGAACACCGAAAGTTTTCAGGCTTCGTATGTACTAGGCTCTCCATGCGACGTGCACTTCATCCGTTCTGAATCTGTCCGCTGGTTGGGTGATTATGTTTTTTCGGCGGATAGGAGGAAAGGGACCTTTGCGTGCAGGTGCTCTTCGCTAAAGGTGTTTGAAAGCCCATGCGATAGCTCAGAAGCCCGGCCTGGGCAATCATGATGCCGTTGTCAATACAAAAGCTACTCGCGATGGGTTGTCAGATCTTGTTCCGTGACAGAGAATATCGACCCTACCGCTCGTCCGTGGCGAACACCTTCCCACCCCGCTCCTCAGCCATGATACCCATCATCTCCTGAAGCCTTAAGTTACCTGATATCAGTTTAGTTTCAAACAACAAGGCGAATCGTGGCGAAGGTCACTCACAACCGACACCACCGACGATCAGGACTTCTTTGCTGCCAATGTGGGCCATCGCTCGCTCCGTTATCTCCACAAGCATGGCGAAGACGGTCTCTTGTAGAGAGAAGCACAAGTCGTCAGAGGTGAAGTAATCTTCGTCGGCCCCACCTTGGGGCGCATCGTTTGCCCGATAGCGTTTGTCGTACGTCAACGCTTCTGTGGCCGTCAAGATTCCGGAGAGGCTGACATCCATACCCTTTGTAGTATAGGGCAGTGGCACAAGCCGCTTTCCTCTGTGGGGAACGATATTAGAAAGTGCGATGGTGGTCCTCTTCCTTTCACGGACACGTACTTTTTAGCTTCCTGTTCGATGTTATATCCCGGGCTTGGATCATTGCTAAGGTTGATCACCCGCGCAAAACGATCCAAGCAGTTTCCGACGGCGATATCCAACGTTTCGCCAAATATTCGATAGCATTGACGTGAGTATGCGATGACCTGGGTGTTACCGCCGGAAACGTAGAGCACGACCGGATTACGGGCGCCTGTGATCTCTCTGCCCATCTCGATATCTGAGTTTCGTCATCTGGATCAGCAGCAGCCGCGTCTGTATATGTATGTCGGAGTGCGACTCACGGCCGACGCAGTGGTTCACGCCCACGAGCGGTTTGTCGAACAAGAGCGAGAGTGTCCGAGCAACCAGCGCAACTGATTGCAGCGGAGCCCCCATGCCAGGCCCTATCGTCTACATAGTCAGGTCTAGGCACTTGTACGGTCGCAGATGAAGCGGACTAAGACTGGCCTTTGGTATAGCAGATGCAGTCCAGGTCGTGCATGGTGATGCCAGATTTTGTAATGGCATCTTCGATGACCTTGAGGGCCCATTGCCGATGATGTGCGGCTGTGTCGCGGGGAAGGAAACCATCCCCGGGTGGTGTGATGTAGGTATGCCGGATGTTTGAAAGCACGGCTGACGATCCATCTATCTCGTGCCGTATGACCCCTGCACCGAGCTTATTCGCGGAACCCTCGAGCCCCAGTGCGAGGTATGGTCGTTCTGTATCCAGCAACACCTAATTTAGTCCCGGCAAAGTAGATGACGTGGGATATATCCGCACCTGGCTTTTTGAGCGGCGATCTACGTGTACGCGTTGGCATTGTGAATGTGAAGTTGGGAGTTGATGCGTTGATACCCAGGACGATCCTCGACAGTTTGGTGTACTGTAGTTTGTGTAATAACAGTAAAAATATGATTTTCGAGTTTATCGACGCGTTTATTTTACAATCGAGCACAATTCATATGCATTGACACTTTTAGAAGAAATTCGATATGTGCGAATGCGAACAAACTCCACTGAACTACACAAGGGCGAATGATAACGGATTATAACAACTGCAATGATTACCTTGTGCTGCAGCTCAAGCTTGTTACTTTCAGAAGAACTGAGATAATAATTTGAAACAATGATATAAAATCACAAAGATATTTGGGTAGATAGAACATCTAAAAGGCTAATGGGTCACTTAAGACAACTCTTATATCCAATCAGCCATTTCCCCCTAATTTGATCAGATCTCTATTTAGATCTGATCAAATTGGGGAGAAATGGCTGATTGGTTCTAAAAGCTATCTTAGGTGAC